>Ga0302321_100000121_pt1 | contig 70851 bp, 60 predicted proteins | sample Fen_T0_1_FD_202505 | JGI IMG/M metagenome (GOLD analysis project Ga0302321, IMG submission 202505) | Peat permafrost microbial communities from Stordalen Mire near Abisko, Sweden - Fen_T0_1 | ecosystem: Environmental > Terrestrial > Soil > Wetlands > Permafrost | place: Sweden: Abisko... | reverse complement strand
ATTGAAATTACCCTGCAAAACTTCGAAACCGAGGTGATTGCCGCCTCCATGACCCAGCCGATCCTGATCGACTTCTGGGCGCCCTGGTGCGGCCCATGCAAGACCTTGGGGCCAGCGCTGGAACAGATCGAAGAAGACTACCAGGGCCGCTTCACGCTGGCCAAGATCAACGCCGATGACGAGCAGCAACTGGCCGGGGCCTTTGGCATCCGCAGCATCCCGACCTGCATCCTGATGTCGGGTGGCAAACCGGTGGACGGCTTCACCGGGGCGCAGAGCCCGGCGCAGATCAAGGCATTTCTGGACAAACACCTGCCCAGCGAGGGCGAGATGATTGGCGAGGCCGAAGCCGACGAAGCGATGGCGCTGCTGGAATCGGGCGACGCCCAGGCTGCGTTAGAGAAGCTGGCCGATGCGCTGGCCGCCGACCCCGGCAACGACGACACCCGCTACGACTATGTGCGCCTGCTGATCCAGCTCGGTGGCCACGAAGAGGCCGAGGCCGCGCTGGCGCCCAAGCTGGCCGACATTCCTCGACAACTGCGCTTTGAAGCCTTGTCGCAATGGCTCAGCGCCATCAAATTCATAGCACAAAGCCCATACGCAATGTGGGACATTGACCAATTTGATGAAAAAATCACCGCCAACAAGCGCGACTTTGACATCCGTTTTGCCAAGGCGCGCCTGCTGATGGCCACCGGTGAATGGACCGCCGCCATGGATGAGCTGCTGGAAATCATCATGCGCGACAAAAAATGGGGCGACGAAGCCCCGCGCAAAGCGATGGTGGCGATCCTGGAATTGCTCACCCCGCCCAAACCCAAAACCGGCGCCGCTGAGCCCGGCAAAACAGCACCCACCATTGAAATGCTGGGCAAGGTGGCCGCGCCCGAAGACCCGCAAGCCGCGCTGGTCTCCACCTACCGCAGACGCCTGAGCATGATGCTCAACTGAGCCTTTGCGGCTGCGGGTTGCCGACAGATTGGCCGCCCGCCAGCGCCCCCCCCAGGAATGCCAGCGCCTGCGGCGCAAGGCGACATATGTCAGCTGGCATACACATTTGACCGATAGAATGATTCCGGGTTGATCAACCTGTGAAGGATATCTGTCTTGAATGTTTCCGCTTCTGCTGTCAACAACATGGATGCTGGCGACAACGCGCCAGACAACACCATCTTGTTGCGCGCCGCGCTGGATGCCTTGCCGGATATTGCTGCCGTGCTTGACGCGCGCGGCACAATCGTGATGACCAACAGCGCTTGGCGGCACTACGCCGTGACCAACAACAAGCTGCCCGAAGCCCCGGGCGAAGATCCACACATCGGCGTGAACTATCTGGAGGTGGCCTTGCAGGGCCACCCTCAGGATGACAGTGCCAAGCGCGCGGTGCATGGCATCCAGGAGGTACTGGCCGGGCGCATGGAGGCCTTCTGCCTGACCTATCCGTGCCATACGCCCAATATGCGGCTCTGGTTCACCATGACGGTGACACCGCTGGTTTGGCAAGAAGCGCCGGGTGTGCTGATCACCCACACCGACACCACGCCGCGCCACCGACTCAGCCGACGCTGACAGAGTGCGTCACCGCGCCGCAGAAGGCGCTTGCATCCACTTCATGCGGCATGCACCTGTGGGATCGTGGCGGGCACCGCAGCCATTCGTGGCCCAGGCCAGTGCTCGGTGGCCAACACACGCTGGGCGTTCAGGCTGGTCATCGGGATCGATACGTCGGTTGGAATGCCACCCGTGAGTTGCAACGCCAAGTACCGCCCACAACACACCCGCAGGAACGAAGCAAAGTTGTCGACCTCACCGCGTGCCTGGATCAACTCGTCATAAAGTTTGGTACACAGTTGCGGCACGCTCATGCCGTCACGCCTTGCAATGGCATCCAGCACATTCCAGAACAGGTTTTCCAACCGGATGCTGGTGGCCAGACCGTGCAGGCGCACCGAGCGGGCGCGACTTTGGTACAGATGCGGGTCTGCGCTGACAAATACCTGGCACATGGGGCGGCTCCAAGGGGTGTTGGCACAAGCCAGCATGCCGACCGGGCCGACCCACGTCAATACGGGCTAACCAGAGACCGGTCAAAGCCAACCCGAGCGCGGCCATCGGGTCGGCAAATACGGTGCGGCTCTAGAGCGTGATGTGCGTCCCCAACAAAACCAGAAACTGCGCCATCCAGGCCGGGTGAGCGGGCCAGGCGGGTGCGCTGACCAGATTACCCTGGGTGAAAGCGGCGTCGATGGCGATGTTGGCATAAGTGCCACCGGCCTGTTCCACCTCGAACCGGCAGGCCGGGTAAGCCGAGCAAGTGCGCCCTTTGAGCACACCCGAACCGGCCAACAACTGCGCGGCATGGCAGATCGCAGCGACCGGCTTGTTGGTGGTGAAAAAGTGCTGCACCAACGCCACCACGGCTGGGTAGGTGCGCAGGTATTCGGGGCCGCGGCCACCGGGCAGCACCAGCGCGTCGTAGTCCTGCCCGTTGATATCGGTGAAGGTGGCGTTCAGGCTGAAGTTGTGACCCGGCTTTTCGCTGTAGGTCTGGGCGCCTTCAAAGTCATGGATGGCGGTCTTGATCTGATCCCCCGCGCTTTTGTCTGGGCACACCGCATGGACCTGGTGGCCTACGGCCTGCAACACCTGGAACGGCACCATGGTTTCGTAGTCTTCACAGTAGTCACCACAGATCATCAGAATTTTCTTGGCAGCCATAGTTGTCTCCGGTTGGTTAAAGGGTCAGCGCATTGTTGGGTGGTGGCGCTCGCCTGTGGTGGTAGCGGGTTATGACAGGCATCTGCAGGCGAGCGGCCCTGCTCGGGTGATCCAACCACCCGCACCTAAAATGCGCCACCTTTGTTTGCCAGCCCACACCACCACCACATGCCATCTGCCGCCCCATCCGACCACTACGAACTGGGAGAAATGCTGCTGGACATTGGCGCTTTGCTGATGGTCTCCGGCGCCAACACCGAGCGCGTCAAGATCACGATCGACCGCATTGCCAGCGCTTTTGACTGCCAGTCCGACCTGATGATCACCAACCACGCGCTGATGCTCACGCTGACCTACCCGGACAAGCACAAGTCCTTCACCAGCGTGAAGTGGATGCCCGGCATGCACCTGAACTTCAACCTGATCTCTGACATCAGCACCATGAGCTGGCAGATCGTGCTGGAAAAATGGTCGCTGGCGCGCATCAACGAGGAACTCAAGCTGCTCAACCGCAAACCGCTTTACCCCAGGTACCTGGTGCTGCTGCTGGTGGCGCTGGCCGGTGCCTCTTTCTGTCGGTTGTTTGGGGGCAGCTTCAACGAGCTGATCGCCGCTTTTGCGGCCTCGTTTTGCGGCTTGTATGTGCGCCAGGAGGCCATGAAGCTGCGCTTCAACTTCTATGTCTCGATCTTCTTTGCCGCAGCCACGGCGGCGCTGATCGCAGGCGCGTACTTCTACCTGAACCCCAACGAGGTCTACAGCCACGCGCTGTCCACCTCGGTGCTGTTCCTGATTCCCGGGGTGCCGATGATCCACGCCATTTCTGACCTGATGGATGGTCACACCATGAACGGCGTCGTGCGCGGCATCAATGTGCTGATCATGGCGTTTGCCATTGCCCTGGGGCTGACGGTGGCCCTGATGGCTTACAAGTTCTGAGCCATGGACACGCTACTGTTTCTCGAAAAAGGCCTCTGGCTGGGTTGTGCCGCCATCGGCTTTGCCGTGCTGTTCAACGTGCCCCGGCGCACCCTGGGCACCACTTTTGTGATCGCTGCGCTGGGCGGTTTGGTCAAAATCGCCCTGCTGCAAGTGGGCGCGGTGGCCGCACTGGCCACGCTGCCAGGGGCGGTGCTGATTGGGCTGCTGAGTGTGCTGGCCGCGCACCAGCGCAAGGCACCGCCCATGATTTTTGCGATTCCCGCGGTGATCCCGATGATTCCGGGCTTTTTTGCTTACCAGGCGATGGTGGGCATGATTGAGCTGACGGTCGAAAAAGACCCGGTGCTCTACAGCAAGATCTTTTTTGCCACGGTCAACAACGGCCTGTCCGCCTTTTTTGTGATGCTGGCACTGTCGGTCGGGGTGGCGGTGCCGATGCTGATTTCACGCAAACAGACCGTCAAGCGTTTGCAGCCGGAGGATCTGCTGGAAATGGAGATGGAATAACGGTCTGGCTGACACCCACCCTGCACACCAGCGTCAACGGCATGGCCGCTCATCAGCGGTGCTATGCAGGCGCGCTGATAACTGCAAAATTAATAGCTACTAGCCCAATCAAAATAAGGGCTAGCGGCATATTCCATGCAAAACTCAGGTGGTCAGCCGGGTCAGCGCCTCGTGGTACTTGGCCGAGGTTTTCTCGATGACCTCACGCGGCAGGTGCGGCGCCGGTGGCGTTTTGCTCCAGAGTCGGCCACCCACCTGGGCGGTTTCCAGCCAGTCGCGCAGGAACTGCTTGTCGTAGCTGGGTGAGTTGATGCCTTCTTGGTAGCTGTCGGCTGGCCAGTAGCGCGAGGAGTCGGGGGTCAGCACCTCGTCCATCAGCACCAGGGTGCCGTCTTTGTCCAGACCAAATTCAAACTTGGTGTCGGCAATGATGATGCCTTTGGTCGCGGCGATCTCGCTGGCCGCCTTGTAAATGGCGATGCTGATGTCGCGGATGCGGGTGGCCAGATCGACGCCAATCATCTCGACGGTTTTCTCAAAGGTGATGTTTTCGTCGTGTTCACCCATCTCGGCTTTGGCGGCGGGGGTGTAGATTGGCTCGGGCAATTTACTGGCATTCTTCAAACCTGCGGGCAGGGGCACGCCGCACACCGACTGGCTGTCCTGGTATTCCTTCCAGCCGCTGCCAGCCAAATAGCCGCGCACCACCGCCTCCACCGGGATCGGTTTGAGGCGCTTGACCAGCATCGAGCGACCGGTCACTTGCGGTACTTCCGCAGCGGTCACCACGCTTTCGGGCGCCTCGCCGGTGAGGTGGATCGGGCACAGGTTCAGGCCCTTGGGGCCGAGCTTGTCAAACCAGAACAGTGCCATTTGTGTGAGCAACACGCCTTTGCCGGGGATCGGCTGGCCCATGATCACGTCAAACGCGCTGATGCGGTCGCTGGCGACCATCAGGATGCGGTCGTCACCCACCGCGTAGTTGTCGCGCACCTTGCCGCGAGCCAGCAGGGTCAGCGAGGTCAGGGAGGAGGTGTGAACGGTGGTTTCTGCAGAGGTGGTCATGGAATGGGTGCCAGTCAAAAGAGTCAATCAAGCCAAGGGGTGAGTTTAGGTTCAATGCGCCGATTTTCCACGCTGGCGGCGTGTGATTGATCGGGTGGGATGAGGTCTTTGACGCTGCCTGCCTGTGGTGACGGCGGGCCGATGTCGCAAAGCGCAGCGCGTCTGAGGCCTGCTGCCTGGCCCGGTATGGCCGACCACACACGTTGGCGCCGCACGGAATGGTATTTTGAATTAACAAAATATAGCTATAACCCCTTTATTTAAAAGGGCTAGAGGCATATTTTCTGTATAAAAAAGCCACCCGCAGGTGGCTTGTCCGCACAGCGCTGGGGTCGACTCAGTTGACCACTTGCGCCAGCTCACCGCGTGCGTATTTGGCGGCCACCACCGTCAGGCTGTCGCCTTTGATGCTGGCGGCCTGGCCTTCGCAACCGAATTCCAGGTAACGCTTTTTGCACAGCTGTTTGGCGGCTTCACGGGCCGGCTTGAGCCAGTCGCGGGCGTCGAATTTGTCGGGGTTCTCAAACAGGAATTGGCGCACCGCCGCCGTCATGGCCAGGCGGATGTCGGTGTCGATGTTGATTTTGCGCACACCAAACTTGATCGCTCTTTGGATCTCTGCCACCGGCACGCCATAGGTTTCCTTCATCTTGCCGCCGTACTGGTTGATGGTGGCCAGGTACTCTTGCGGCACGCTGCTGGAGCCGTGCATCACCAGGTGGGTGTTGGGCAGGCGCGCGTGGATTTCCATCACGCGGTCGATCGCCAGGATGTCGCCAGTGGGTTGGCGGCTGAATTTGTAGGCGCCGTGGCTGGTGCCAATCGCTATCGCCAGCGCGTCGAGTTGGGTGCGTTTGACAAACTCGGCAGCCTGCTCGGGGTCGGTCAACATCTGCTCGCGGGTCATGGAGGCGTCGGTGCCGTGGCCATCTTCCTTGTCACCCTTCATGGTTTCCAGGCTGCCCAGGCAACCGAGTTCGCCTTCGACCGTCACCCCCACGGCGTGGGCCATGTCGACCACCTTGCGCGTCACTTCCACGTTGTACTCAAAACTGGCGATGGTTTTGCCGTCACCTTCCAGGCTGCCGTCCATCATCACCGAGCTGAAACCCAGGTTGATCGCGCCCTGGCAGACGCCCGGGTTCTGGCCATGGTCCTGGTGCATCACCAGCGGGATGTGCGGGTAACTCTCAATGGCGGCCTGGATCAGGTGTTTGATGAAGGGTTCACCCGCGTATTTGCGGGCACCGGCGCTGGCCTGCAGGATCACCGGCGAACCCACCTCGTCGGCAGCGGACATCACGGCCTGGACTTGCTCCAGGTTGTTCACATTAAACGCCGGGATGCCGTAGCCGTGGACAGCGGCGTGGTCCAGCAGTTCGCGCATAGAAACAAGTGCCATGGTGATTTCCTTGGAGAGTTTTGACAAATGTGCATTTTGTTATACAAAAGCACGCAACACCCTTACAAGCGCATGGCGGTGCTGCGCGGGTCAGCACCATGAAAAAAGGCCGGTGTTGGCACCGGCCTTGTTATCTAAACGTTGACGGCCTGTGGCTTACAGCGAGTTCACCGCATTGAGCTCCTGGAAGGCCTGCTCCAGACGCGCCACCATGCCGAGCTGACCGGCACGTTGCCAGACACGCGGGTCGTAGTACTTCTTGTTGGGCTTGTCATCACCTTCGGGATTGCCGATCTGGCCTTGCAGGTAGCCTTCGTTCTTTTTGTAGAAACCCATCACACCCGCCCAGGTCGCCCATTGGGTGTCGGTGTCGATGTTCATCTTGACCACACCGTAGCTGATGGCTTCCTTGATTTCGGCGGCACTGGAGCCAGAGCCGCCGTGGAACACAAAGTCCAGCGTGTTGGGCGCGAGTTTGTACTTCTCGGACACATACTTTTGCGAGTTGTCCAAAATCTTGGGCGTGAGCTTGACATTACCTGGCTTGTACACGCCGTGCACATTGCCAAAAGAGGCAGCGATGGTGAAGCGGTGGCTCACCTTGCTCAGTTCTTCGTAGGCAAACGCCACGTCTTCGGGCTGGGTGTACAGCAAGGAATGGTCCAGGCCGCTGTTGTCCACGCCGTCTTCTTCACCGCCGGTGACGCCGAGTTCGATCTCCAGCGTCATGCCCATCTTGGCCATACGCGCCAGGTATTGGCCGCAGATGGCGATGTTTTCTTTCAGGGGCTCTTCCGACAAGTCCAGCATGTGCGAGCTGAACAGCGGTTTGCCGGTTTCGGCAAAGTGCTTTTCACCGGCGTCGAGCAAACCGTCGATCCAGGGGAGCAGCTTTTTGGCGGCATGGTCGGTGTGCAAGATGACAGGCACGCCGTAGGACTCGGCCAGCAGGTGCACATGGCGGGCGCCGGAAATGGCGCCCAAAATAGCGGCCTTCTGCCCGTCGAGCTTGATGCCTTTGCCCGCCACAAAAGCCGCGCCACCGTTGGAGAACTGGATCACCACCGCCGACTTGGCCTTGGCCGCTGCTTCCAGCACCGCGTTCACCGAGTCGGTGCTGATCACGTTCACCGCAGGCAGTGCAAAGTTATTGGCTTTGCAGACTGCAAAGATTTTTTGCACATCATCACCGGACACCACGCCGGGCTTTACCACGTCCAAAATTGTTTGTGCCATTACGAGTCCTTTTCAGTTAGTTACGTTGTGGAAAAAAATCATGGTCAACCTGAGACTGAGCGAACTCGAAGGCAGCAGCTTGGGCTAAAGACTGATGCGCAACAGAACGCCGTTGGGTTCGGCCCGGCTTGGATCAGATGTGTGTCGTGTCCTCTGGCAAATTTGCCTTGTATGTGGGTGTGAGGCCCGTCTTGACAAGCGGTCACACCCTTTTATTTTAGAAATCCGTACCGTCAATTGGCACTTGCAAACTGATTCTATCGAGCCGATCTTGACGGAGCTTAACCAAGATCAAACAGTAATGTAATCGTTTTCATGAAAGACCCAAAACGCGTGTCAGTTCAGGTCTGAATCCACCAATTTGACCGATCTGGCCCAAAAAAAAGCCACCTGACGGTGGCTTTTTTGGAAAGCATGGCGCAACGGCCATGCCGCATGTTTAAGCGGCCAATGCGGCCTCGATACGTGCCTTGGTGTCGGTCAAGGCCTGGGGCATGTGGTAGGCCAGCTTGGCAAAGAGCTCGTCGTGCAGCACCATCTCTTTTTTCCAGTCATCTTTGTTGATGCTGGTCACCGTGTTGAACTGCGCCTCGGAGAAGTCCAGGCCTTTCCAGTTGATGGCCGCGTAGGTTGGGGTGATGCCAAAGAAGTACTCGTTGCCTTTGGGGGCGGTGCCGTCCAGGCGGTCCAGAATCCACTTGAGCACACGCATGTTTTCGCCGTAACCCGGCCAGACAAACTTGCCGTCTTCGCCTTTGCGGAACCAGTTGGTGGTGTAGATCTTGGGCAGCTTGAAGCCCTTGGCCTCCAGCTTGGCGCCCAGGTCCAGCCAATGCGCGAAGTAGTCGCTCATGTTGTAGCCGGTGAACGGCAACATGGCAAACGGGTCACGCCGCACCACACCCGCCTGGCCAACCGCTGCCGCCGTGGTTTCCGAGCCCATGGTGGCCGCCATGTAAACGCCGTCGACCCAGGTTTTGGCCTCGGTCACCAAAGGCACGGTGTTGGCACGCCGACCGCCAAACATGAAGGCGTCAATCGGCACACCCGCGGGGTTGTCCCACTCGGGGTCGAGCGCCGGGTTGTTGGTGGCCGACACGGTGAAGCGCGAGTTGGGGTGTGCCGCCTTGGCACCGGTGGCCTTGGCGATTTCGGGCGTCCAGTCATTGCCCTTCCAGTCGATCAGGTGCGCGGGCAGGGCTTTGCCAGGCACGTCGTACTCCATGCCTTCCCACCAGACATCACCGTCGTCGGTCAGCGCGACGTTGGTGTAGATCACGTTCTTGCTCAGGCTGAGCATGCAGTTCGGGTTGGTCAACATGTTGGTACCCGGCGCCACGCCGAAGTACCCCGCTTCTGGATTGATAGCATACAACTTGCCATCTGCACCCGGTTTGATCCAGGCGATGTCATCACCCACGGTGGTCACTTTCCAGCCGTCAAAACCGGCGGGCGGCACCAGCATGGCAAAGTTGGTTTTGCCGCAGGCGCTGGGGAAAGCCGCCGCCACAAAGTGCTTTTTGCCTTGTGGGTTGGTGGCGCCCAGAATCATCATGTGTTCGGCCAGCCAGCCTTCGTCACGCGCCATGTTGGAGGCGATGCGCAGCGCAAAACACTTCTTGCCCAGCAGCGCGTTGCCGCCGTAGCCTGAGCCGTAGCTCCAGATTTCACGGGTTTCGGGGTAATGAACGATGTATTTGTTGGCGTTGCACGGCCAGGTGACGTCTTTTTGACCTGCGGTCAGGGGCGCGCCCACGCTGTGCACACAAGGCACAAACGCACCGTCTGCGCCGAGCACGTCGTAGACGGCCTTGCCCATGCGCGTCATGATCTTCATGTTGACCGCCACATAGGCGCTGTCGGAGAGTTCAACGCCAATGTGGGCAATCGGGCTGCCCAGCGGGCCCATGCTGAAGGGCACCACGTACATGGTGCGGCCTTTCATGCAGCCGTCAAACAGGGCTTTGGTGCCATCGGCCTGACCGGTTTGCAGCAAGGCGCGCATCTCGGCCGGGGCCATCCAGTTGTTGGTGGGGCCCGCGTTTTCTTTCTTTTCAGAGCAGATGAAGGTGCGGTCTTCGACCCGGGCGACGTCGCTGGGGTCGCTCCACGCCAGGAAACTGTTGGGGCGCTTGACCGGGTTGAGCTTTTTGAAGGTCCCGGCGTCAACCAATAACTGGCACAGCCGGGCGTACTCTTCCTCCGAGCCATCACACCAGTAAACGGCGTCAGGTCGGGTCAGGGCGGCAATCTCAGCCACCCAGGAAATAAGTCGTTGGTTGGTCACATAAGCGGGAGCTTTGTGGGATGAGTCAAGTTGCAGTGCGGCGTTCATTGAACCTCCTGATAGAACCGTTTCATTGCATGAAGCAAAAACGATTTTGACCATTCCACCTTACCCGAATCTGTTCAAACGCAAAGAAACTTGTTTCAGTTCACATCACCTGACAAATTCTTGGCCCTAGCTGACGGCGACCTTGCAAACCCATTCAACATCGTGGCAAACAGCGCGACAGCTGGCACGGTTTGCGTGGTCGGGTCCGCACCCGGCCAAGCTGCACCCATGCTGAAAGAGTATGCCTTTTAGGCCTCAAGCCCTTTCATCAAAAGGGCCTTTAGCTATTTAATAAATAGCAATCTTGCCGCTCTACCGGTGCGCAAGCGCTCAGATCAGCGCTGACAGGGCGGCCTTGCCCACCGGCTTGCTGACCGAGCCCAGCAAACTGAAGTGCCGCAATTTGGCCACCAGCGAGGCGGCATGTCGCACGGCGTCACTCTGGCCCGACACAATGATCAGGCCTCCGGCATAGCCGGCTGCAGCCAGTGTCTCCATGAACTGAAAACCGTCCATGGCGGGCATGTGCAAGTCCAGCAGCACCAGGTTGAAGCAGTCGGCACGCGCACCCAGCTTGCTCAGCGCCATGGACCCGCTGGAGGCGGTGGTCACATCCAACACACCCAGTCCTTGCAACACATCGGTCATCAACGCCAGCTGGAAGCTATCGTCATCCACCACCAGCACCTTCAAGGCATTGCGGGGAATGGCCGCCCCGGGTCGTGCACCGGCAGAAGGAGGAAAAGGCTTGTCGTGCATAAAAAACCTCAACGGGTCACGGGTTGGTAAATCTGGTCGGTCATGGTGGAGCTGCCGTTGAGCGCATGCAGCCAGTCAGCCGGGCTGGGCAGCGGCTCATCTGCGTCACGGGCCAATTGCTGCTGCATGAGCGCGACGTTGTTGCTCAAACCGAGCAAGATCTGCGACACCCGGTCCTGGAACTGCATGGCGACCAACAGTTTTTCGACCTCGCCGCGCACCGCCGTGCTGTGTTCATGCATGCTGTCGGCAGACTCGCCGAGACGACGCACATGGTCCAGCACATCAGCCACCAGTTGGCCCGACAGCGACACCGCTTCCTGATCTTGCATGGTGGTGCTCTCGGCAGAACCCATGGTCGACTGCATGACAGAAGCGATCTGGGTCACCCGCTCACCCATGCGTTTGCCGGTTTCGGCCGAGCGCTGTGACAGCGAACGCACCTCAGCCGCCACCACAGCAAAACCCCGGCCCGACTCGCCCGCGCGGGCGGCCTCAATGGCGGCATTGAGCGCCAGCAGATTGGTCTGGGCAGCGATGCTGCGCACCTCTTCACTCATGGCCTGCAAAGCTTGGGTTTGTTGGGCCAGGTCGCGAATGTTGCCCAGCAGGGCCTGCTTGCCATCGATCAGCTGCGTCAGCGACAGCACCACCGGCTGCAACTCACGCTCACACAGCGTCAGCAAGCTGATGGTCGCATCGGTCTGGCCGCCACGCACCTTGCCACCGCCAATACCAGCCTGATCAAAGCGCGCGAGCACGGCGGCGAAACTGCTGGTCAGCTGCTCAATGGCAGCTTCGGTCTGGGTTTTGACCTGTTCGATGTGGTGGCTCCAGGCGGGCAACACCTCTTGAAGCAAATGGGTCAGCTCGGAATCCTGCGCAGCAGCCACCACGGGTGTGCCCAGGTCGGCCTGATGGCGCCGGGCCAGTTGCAACTGCCGCACCAGCCAGGCAATCGTCCCTGCCGACAGCAAGCCAATGCCCGCTAAAACCAGCCAGGGCGACGCGCCATCTGCCCGCCCCAGCGCAGCGATCAAGACCAAGGCGAGCGGCACCACCATCCACAGCCACAAGGCATATCCGGCGTACGCAGGCTGCGTGACTTGCAGGTTCATTGGCATCACCCTCCCTTTTCGTTATACGGGCGCGACATGACGGCCCTTGAAAATTGTGAATACAACACATCGTGACGACAAACCATTGTGGCCTACACCCCTTTGCACAAGCAAGGGGTATGTCCATAATGAATGCGCCAGAACACCACGCGCAATCAACATCATCTCAAAAATCAGTACCTAACCACCACACATCTATGGCAAGCAGTCACTCTGACATATGGAACAGCGGCACATTGACTGAACTCATCGGCGACGATGCCACAGTCCAACACCGCCTGTTGCAGCGCTTTCTTGTCAACGCCCTGCTGCAGCGTGACGCCATTCAAAACGCCGCCGTGCAGGCAGATCTGGCGGCCCTGACAACACAGGCGCACACCCTCAAATCGGCGGCACGCAGTGTGGGTGCACTGGCACTCGGTGAGCTGTGCCAGGCGCTCGAATCCGCCAGCACGGCACAAGAGGTCAGCGCCTGCCAAGCTCTGGCGCAGCAAGTGCCTGACGCCCTGGCACAAGCGCAGGCATGCATCGAACAGCATCTGGCCGCCAGCGCCTAGCCCGAACCGAGGGCGCCGAGATTTATAACAAATAAGGCTCTAGCCCTTTCATAACAACAAGAGTTAGCTTCAATAACAATAGCGCCTCACGCACGGGAATCAAACTGCAAAATGGCCCGTCCAATGGCCTCCAGCGGCAAGATGTCATCCACCGCCATCAGTTTGATGGCCTCTTTGGGCATGCCAAACACCACGCAGGTTTCCTCGTTCTGGGCGATGCAGCGCGCGCCCTGGTCATGCATGGCTTTCAAGCCGCGGGCACCGTCGTCGCCCATGCCGGTCATGATGATGCCCAGGGCATCCGCACCGGCGCAGTCGGCGGCGGATTTGAACAACACGTCCACCGACGGTTTGTGGCGGTTCACCGGCGGGCCGTCAAACACCTTGACGTAGTACTGGCCGTTGACTTTTTGCAACTGCATGTGGCGCCCGCCCGGAGCAATCAGGGCCACGCCGCGCTCCAGCCGGTCACCGTCTTTGGCCTCACGCACATTCATGGCGCACAGGCCGTTGAGCCGCTGTGCGTACATGGCGGTGAATTTTTCGGGCATGTGCTGGGTGATCGCCATACCGGGCGCATCGGACGGCATCTGGGTGAGCACCAGCTCCAGCGCCTGGGTGCCGCCGGTGGAGCTGCCCAGCAGCACCGGCTTGTTCATGGCCAAGGCGTGCACGCCGCTGAGCACGGCTGCACGACTTAATTGGCCCACAGCCCTTGTTGCGACTGCCTTGTTCGCTATTGATGGTATAGCACCCTGCACACGCGGACGAGCGCGGGCGGCGGTTTTGAGCGTCTGGATCATCTCGTGGCGAGAGTCCTCCAGATGCTGTTTCAGGCCCAGCTTGGGCTTGGCCAGCACCGCCACGGCGCCAGCACTCAGGGCGTCCAGCGCCACCTTGCTGCCTTCGGTGGACAAGGTGGAGCAGATCACCGTCGGAATCGGCGTACCCGCCATGATCTGGCGCAAAAAGGTCAGGCCATCCATGCCGGGCATCTCGATGTCCAGCAGCAGCACATCTGGCGGGTTCTTGCGGATCGCCTCCATCGCTAGCAGTGCATTGGGGGCGCTGCCAATGAGCTCAACCTCTGCATTGCCTGCCAGCATGTGCGCCAGCGCCTGACGCACCACGGCGGAGTCATCCACCACAAACACTTTTACTGCCATAACTTGTCCTTGATGTTCTTCAGCGTGGTTGGCCTGTCGTCGGTTGAGCGCACCGCCTCCACCAGCGGGTCTTCGGGGCCCACTGTCCAGACCAACTTGCGGTAGGTGTTGCCGCCCAGGTCTTGTTTGAGCACCTGGATGTGCTGCTGCGCCAAGTCCTTGAGCACCCATTCGGTGTTGCGCGCGCCCACATGTTGGCTGGAGTAGAAGTCTGAAAACATGTTGCCGCCACCCACCACATAGGCCTGGCAGGCCTGAGGCGAGAATCCGCTCTGACGCAGCAGCCGCGCCATCTCGGCCATGGCCACCGAACCATAGGTGGTGTTGTGCTGCTGGCCCGCTTTGGGCGAGCCGGCATGCACGATATGGCACATCACCCCGATGGTGCGGCGCGGGTCGGTCAGGATCACGCTCACACACGAGCCCAGCAGGGTCTTGAGCTGGTCGCCGACATGGCCGATGGCAATGTCGCCGGGCATCAGTTCGTAGGTGGCCATGCGCTTGGTTCCTTAAGCCTTGCGAAACGCGCCAGGCTGCACCGTTTTCAGCGGTGTCTTGCAAGCCACGCGCCCTTCGGCCGTGCCCATGAAAAACAGCCCTCCCGGCTTGAGCGTGGCAAGCACCCGGTCCACCACCGCGATCTTGGTGGGTGGGTCAAAGTAGATCAGCACATTGCGCAGAAAGATCACATCAAACGGGCCAATGCCATCAAACGGCTGGCACAGGTTCAGGCGGCCAAACTGCACCCGCTCGCGGATCTTGTCCTGCACCAACACCTGGCCTTGCGAGGCGTCTTCGCCACGCAGGCAATAACGGCGCAGCCGCTCGGGCGTGACTGCGCGCAGGCGGTCTTCGGGGTAAATGCCCTCTTTGGCGCTGAGCAACACACGGTGGCTGATGTCGGTGGCCAGGATCGACCACTCTGCACCAATGCGGCCTTGCATCTGCAAATCCGCCAGCAGCATGGCAGTGCTGTAGGCCTCGTCACCAAACGACGCGGCAGCACTCCAGATGGCAATGGGTGCCTTGGTTTTGCGCTGGACAAACTCGGCTTCCAGCACGTCATAGTGCTTGGGCTCGCGGAAAAAATAGGTCTCGTTGGTGGTGAGCAAGTCCACCGCCATCTGGAACTCCGCCGCCTGCGACTCGTCCTCCAGAATGGCGACATAGTCACCAAAATCGCTCAAGCCCAGGCGCTGGATACGGGACGTCAGGCGCGACTGGATCAGCGACTTCTTGGAGGCGTTGAAGGACAGCCCCGCCGCCCGGTACATGATTTGACTGATGCGTTGAAAATCGCGGTCATTGAAAGTGAAGGTGGACAAGTTTCTCGCTCCTGATCAAGCCCAATACAGGTGGCAGACCGATCGTTCATACCCCCTTAAAAGGGGCGGAAATTGCCCCCAGAGCCACCAGACCGCGTGGGTGCCGACAGCTGCGCAGGCACGCGCCCCAGCGGTGCCCGGCGCTGCGGGCTGGGCAGCGCGGCATGGCGGTTGCCCACGGCAGGCGCCTCACCACCCAGGTTAAAGAACGACACCGATTGCTGCAGCTGCTCGGCCTGACCCGAGAGTTCTTCGCTGGTGGCCGCCAGCTCTTCGCTGGCCGAGGCGTTTTGCTGTGTGGCTTTGGACAGTTGCCCCATGGCGCCGCCTATTTGCACCACCGATTCACTTTGCTCTGAGCTCGCCGCTGCAATTTCTTGCACCAGTTCGCTGGTCTTTTGGATGCTGGGCACGATCTCATCAAGCAGTTTGCCCGCCCGCTCGGCCGTGGTGACGCTGTTGGCGGCGAGTTCTCCAATTTCTTTGGCCGCTTCTTGGCTGCGCTCGGCGAGTTTGCGTACTTCGGCGGCAACCACCGCAAAGCCTTTGCCGTGTTCGCCTGCGCGTGCCGCTTCGATCGCGGCGTTGAGCGCGAGCAGGTTGGTCTGGTAGGCGATGTCGTCAACGATGCCGATCTTGGCTGCTATCTTTTTCATGGCAATGACGGTTTCGCTGACGGCCGCTCCGCCGTCTGAGGCTTCTTTGGTGGTTTTGGTGGCCATGCCGTCGGTCACTTTGGCGTTGTCGCTGTTTTGCGTGATGCTGGCGCTCATCACGTCGATCTGGCTGGTGGTTTCTTCCACGCTGGCCGCTTGCTCGCTGGCCGCTTGGCTCAGCGATTGCGCGGTGGCACTCACTTGGTTGGCCGCGCCGGTGAGGGCCTCGGCCGCACCACGCACTTCGTCAATGATGCCCGCGAGCGTCTCAAAGCTGCGATTGGCGTCTGACTTGACACGGTCAAAAGCGCCTTCGGTCAGGCGGTTGATGCGCTGCGTCAGGTCGCCAGCGGCCAGCGCTTCAAACAAGCGCGCCATGTCATCCACAATGTTGGCCAGCTTCTCACTGGCGCTGTTGGCGTCTGTCTTGAGCTGATCGAAAGTGCCGCTGTACTCGCGCGTGATGCGTTGGCTCAGGTCGCCCGAGGACAGGGCGCTCAAAATGCGGCCCACATCGGCAAACGCCACCAAAGTGGTCTCCAGCAAATCGTTGAGGCCCGCGCTCAGCGCCTCGATCGGACCGGCCTTGCCCGCCAGACTGACACGCCCGCTCAGGTCGCCCTGGCGGGCGGCGGCGATCACGCTCAGGGTTTCGTCCACCGATTGACGCAGCATCTGCTGGGCGGTGACTTCAGCGGTGACGTCGGTGGCGATCTTGACCACCTTCCAGACCCGCCCCATTTCGTCGGTGACGGGGCTGTACACGGCCTGTATCCACACTGTTTTGCCACCTTTGCCAACACGTCGGAAGGTGTCTTTCTGCGGCTTGCCCGCGTTCAGATCAGCCCAGAACTGCTGGTAGGCCGGACTGGCCGCCTCAACCGGGTCCACAAATATCCGGTGGTGTTTGCCAATGGCCTCCGCGCGGCTGTAGCCCATGATCTGCAGAAAGTTGTCATTGGCCTGCAACACATGCCCGCCCAGATCAAACTCGATCATGCCGTACGAGGCATCGATGGCGTTCAACAGGCCGCGTGCGTTTTGGCGCTCGGTCTCCATGACGGTGATGTCATAACGCACGCCCAGGTATTTCATGGGTTTGCCGTTGTCGCCCAGGATAGGGGCAATCACCGCGTCCACGTAATACGGCACGCCGTCCTTCGCGCGGTTTTTGATGATGCCGCGAAACATCTCACCCCGACCAATGGTGGCCCACAGTTGTTTGAAGGTTTCTTTGGGCATGTCCGGGTGGCGCGTGGTGCTGTGCGGGTGCCCCACCAGCTCAGTGCGGCTGTATTTGGAGACCTCAACGAACTTGTCATTAACGCTCAGGATGTCGCCCTTTTTGTCCGACTCGGACACGATGCTGGTCATGTTCATGATGTCGGTTCGCACCTTGAGCTCATCCTCCAGGCTGGCCAGGTGGCGGTTGATCTCGCCGCCATTGAACAGGCGCTCAAAGAAAGAATAGGTTTTGCGGCTCATGTGACCTCCTGATGAATGATGGAAAAGTAACTTGGCAAATAGGATCAAGCCAGCACCTGGCGCAGCTTGGCGGCCAGCTCACGCGGTGAAAACTTGCCGACATAAGCGTCCGCACCCACGGTTTTGACGTGGTTCTCGTTGGTGCTACCGGTGAGCGAGGAATGGATCACCACCGGTATGCCTTGCAAACTGGCGTCCTGCTTGACCAAGCGTGTCAGCGTGAAGCCATCCATTTCGGGCATTTCCAGATCGGTCAGGATCACCGCGACCTGGTCGCGGACCTGGGTTCCCTGCGTTTGGCACTGCTGCTTCAGGGCCTGAAGGTGATGCCAGGCCTCCAGCCCGGTTTTGGTCATGATGAACTCGACGCCCATGGCCTTGAGTCCCAGTTCGATGACAGAGCGCGCCACCGGCGAGTCATCGGCCACCAGCACCTTGGCCCCTGCTGGCAACACCAGTTCCGGGCCCACCACCTCGCGGTTGATATCTTGCCGACTCGTCGGAGCGACATCACGCAACACCTGCTCTACATCCAGCACCTGAACCAGCCGTGTATGGGGGGTTCCCGGGTCGAGCCGCGCAATGCCGGTCACCAAAGGCCCGGCATGGGTGCCTTCGGACGGCTGCACCTGGTCCCAATCCAGGCGCACGATCTCACGCACATCTTCGACGGCAAAGGCCTGCACCGTGCGGGCAAACTCGGTGACCATCAAAATCGTGTGGCCCTTTTGAGGCTGGCAGCCCACCACGGCGGGCAAGTCGATCACCGGAATGATCTGCCCACGTATATCGGCCACACCCATCATGTGCACATGTGCATTGGCCAGGGCGGTGACCTTGGGCATGACCAGCACCTCACGCACCTTGAACACGTTGATGCCAAACAGCTCGCGCTCGCCCGTGCTGGGGGCCTCGCCAAGCCGAAACAGCAGCAGTTCAAACTTATTGCTTCCCGCCAGCCGGGTGCGCTCTTCGATGTCTCGGTCAAGGCTACTCATGGGTCACTTTCTGTGCATTGACGCGTGTTGTCGCGTTCAGTACGGCTGAAAATTGGGCTGCTCGGCATCTGCCGTGATTGGTTCTGCGGCAGGTGTGGCCAAGACAACGCGTGGAACGACCGCGCTTACCGCACGTCGCTGGCGCTCAGGCAAATGAAACACCTCAGCGTCAATGTTGAAGAAGGCAATGCTTTGCTGCAGCTGCTCGGCCTGGCCCGAGAGTTCTTCGCTGGTGGCCGCCAGCTCTTCGCTGGCCGAGGCGTTTTGCTGTGTGGCTTTGGACAGTTGCCCCATGGCGCCGCCTATTTGCACCACCGATTCACTTTGCTCTGAGCTCGCCGCTGCAATTTCTTGCACCAGTTCGCTGGTCTTTTGGATGCTGGGCACGATCTCATCAAGCAGTTTGCCCGCCCGCTCGGCCGTGGTGACGCTGTTGGCGGCGAGTTCTCCAATTTCTTTGGCCGCTTCTTGGCTGCGCTCGGCGAGTTTGCGTACTTCGGCGGCAACCACCGCAAAGCCTTTGCCGTGTTCGCCTGCGCGTGCCGCTTCGATCGCGGCGTTGAGCGCGAGCAGGTTGGTCTGGTAGGCGATGTCGTCAACGATGCCGATCTTGGCTGCTATCTTTTTCATGGCAATGACGGTTTCGCTGACGGCCGCTCCGCCGTCTGAGGCTTCTTTGGTGGTTTTGGTGGCCATGCCGTCGGTCACTTTGGCGTTGTCGCTGTTTTGCGTGATGCTGGCGCTCATCACGTCGATCTGGCTGGTGGTTTCTTCCACGCTGGCCGCTTGCTCGCTGGCCGCTTGGCTCAGCGATTGGGCGGTGGAACTCACTTGGTTGGCAGCACCAGTGAGGGCGTCAGCGGCAGCGCGGACCTCTTCAACCACCTGGCTCAGTTTGTCGTTGGAACTGTTGACGCTGTCTTTGACTTGGCCAAACAGGCCTTCGTAGTCACCCGTCACGCGCTGGGTCAGGTCACCAGCGGACACAGCCACCAGCACCCGCGAAACCTCTTGCAGCCCCTGCTGACTGGTTTGGAGCAGCGTGTTCATGCCTTCCGATATCTTGACGAAAAAGCCGGTCTTGTCATCCAGGCGCAGGCGACCACTGAAGTCGCCACGGATGGCGGCCTCAACAATGGCATCGAGTTCGGATTCGCTGGCCACCTCATCGGTGCGGTCCAGCCACTGGGTGATGCGCCCGACCAGCACACCTTGGCTGTCATGCACCTGGCGTGCGAGCAGCCGCAGCTTGCGGCCTTGGACATCGATGTCCACCGACTCACCTGACTGCACCGCCTGTCGGAATAGGGCAATATGCGCAGGGTCTTTAAAGATGTAAGAGATATCGCAACCATACAACTTGTTGGCATCGAAACTGGGCCCAATGATGACTTTGAGCAGTTCTTGCGCTGCGGGTGTGGCATGCACCAGCACACCTTCGGCGTTAGACACCGTCATGCTGATCGGCAGGCTGTCCAGTGAGAGCCGGATGCGCTCATTGAAGGTGGCGGCCAATGTCGCGTCTTTCATGGAGGACTGCACCTCGTCCAACGCATCGGTCACCCGGGCGTTTTGTCCTGGCAGGCGATCCATCGCCACATCCAGTCGGCCATGGGTGTAGTGGGTGACAACATCCACCACCTTGGCCGTCACGGCAATGTGCGACTGCACCAGTTGATTGATGGATTGCGCCATGCTGCGGTAAGCGCCCTCCAGCTGGGTGACGGGCATGGTGAAGTCCACCACACCGGCCTCATGCTGGCGTGCCATCTCGCTTTGCGCAGCTTCAAAAGCCTGCAGGGTGGACTGCATTTTGGCCAGCGGTGCCATCAGCTGACCAATCTCGCTGTTGTCCAACGCAATTTGGACATTCATGTTGCCAGCCGCCACCTCTTTGGCGACCGACAGCGCCTGACCCAATGGCCGGGTGATGCTGCCAATCACCCACCAGGCAATCGCCGCGGCCAACAACAGCGCACCAGCCACGATCAGCACCGCAAAGCTGGAGGTGTGGTCAAGCATGCTGCCCGCGCTGAGCAAATCGGCGTTCATTTGCGCAGTCTGGGCCTGCACAAAGGGGGCGAGATCGTGCTGCAGCTTGTCGCTGGCTTCGTCAAAACCGCCCATCAACGCATTGCCAGAGGCCGGCCCGCCTGACACATACGCTTGCGCCATGGTGGTGCCGGTGGCAAAGTAAGCCACCGCATCCGTCTTGATCGCAGCAATCGTTTGAAGCGATTTGGCATCGCCCTTCGCAGCGAAATAGGCTTCAAACTTGGCGGCGGCGGCATTAAAAGCGTCCAGATTCTCCTGAGCGTTCTTGAAGCCATCGTCCAGCCCGTCCTTGCCCTGCGTGGCTGACACATCGGACAAAAACTGCTGAATTTGCACCACGTTTTTGTCCATGGTGGTGGCCAACAAAGCGTATTGCACACTCTGCTCAGCCACTTGGCTCATGGTTTGCTGCACCTGGCTCATCTGTACACGAAGCCAGGCAGTGAAGCCAATGAACAGCACGATCGGCAAAGCAAAGCCAATCAAAATACGTGTCTTGATGGATATCTTGGAGGTGCTCATGGGGTTACCGCCTGAGATAAAGGGTTGAGACAAATCAGTCCGCTAGGGCAACTGGTGTTCGGCAGCCAGCGCCGCCATTTCTTCAATATTGAGCGCCCGCTCGGGCTCCAGGATGACAATGAACTCCGAGCCGACTTTGCCCAAACCGAAGATGTAGTCGCGGTCAATAATGGTGCCAAATGAAGGTGTTGGTTCGATCTGCGAAGGCGCCAGCGCCACCACCTCGCTCACCGCATCCACCAGCAGGCCAAGTTCAACCCGATCACCGTCGGGACCCACATCAAAAATGATCACACAGGTCTTCTTGCCCGGCTGGACCTTGGGCCGGCCAAAGCGCGACTGCAGGTCAATCACCGGCACCACCGCGCCACGCAGGTTGATGACACCGCGCACAAACTCGGGCATCAGCGGCACCACCGTCATGGCCCCGTGTTGAATGATTTCGCGCACGCTACGGATGTCCATGGCAAACACCTCGCTGCCCAGGCTGAAAGTCAGGTACTGCAAGGTGTCTTCTTTGAGGCCTAAGCGCACTTGGCTGGCACTCGCGGTGCTGCCGGGGTCGACGGTAGGGTGATGTGGCATGTGGCAACTCCAGGGAAGGACAAATCAAAGGGGCAGGCGCGGCGAGCGCATCAGGCCGCCGGCGTGGCTGTGCGCGCAGCCCTTGCGTTGGCTTCGGCGGTGACCAATTCACCCAAGGACACCACGTCCAGGATCAAGGCCACCTCGCCGCTGCCCAAAATGCTGGAACCCGAGATGCCACGCAGGGTTTTGAACAACCGCCCCAGCGGCTTAATCACGGTTTGTTGCTGCCCCAGCAGGACCTCGACCTCGATGCCGTACTTACCGTGCGGCGAATTGACCACCACCACGCTGGTGCGCTCGGGCAAAGTCGAATCGACGCTATAGAGCGTGCGCAGACGCACCACTGGCAGCACCTTGCCGCGCAGTTCGACACAATGGCGGCCGCTGGCATCCACCCGCAGTTTTTGCCCACCAGCCTCAATGACTTCCACCACCGAGCCCAGCGGCAGCACAAACTTGGCCTTGCCCACCCCCACCAGAAAACCATCGATGATGGCCAAGGTGAGCGGCAGGCGGATGTCCACCCGCAGGCCTTTGCCGGGGCGACTGTGGAGGTTGATGGTGCCACGCAGCGCCTCGATGTTGCGCTTGACCACATCCATGCCGACGCCACGACCCGACAGGTTGGTGACCTGCTCGGCCGTTGAAAAGCCCGGCTCGAAGATCATCATGTTGATCACATCGTCGGAGGGCACCACACCGGACTCGATCAGGCCGCGGTTCCAGGCGCGTTGCAGCACACGCTCGCGGTGAATGCCACGGCCATCGTCCTCGATGCGGATCAGGATGGCACCGGTTTCGTGTTTGGCGCTGAGCACCAGTCGGCCCGCCGCGGGCTTGCCGGCGGCCAGACGTTCTTGCGGCGGCTCCAGGCCGTGGTCGAGCGAGTTGCGCACCAGGTGCATCAGGGGGTCGGCGATTTTCTCGACCATGGACTTGTCGAGCTCGGCCTCACCGCCCACGATCTCGAAGTTGACCTCCTTGCCCAGGTTGGCGGCGGTGTCACGCACCACCCGGCGGAAACGGCTGAAGGTTTCACCCACTGGCACCATGCGCAGGCCCAGGGTGCCGTTGCGGATTTCCTCAATCAGGCTGTTCATGTGCAAATTGGCCTCAATCAGCGCCACATTGCGGGTTTCACGCGCCAGCAGGTTGGCACCGGCCCCGGCGATCACCAGTTCTCCCAGCAGGTTGATCACCTCGTCGAGCCGGTCAGCCTGGACCCGGATGTAGCGGCTTTCCTCACCTGCGCCGGATTCGCGGGTTTTCTGTTGTTTGGCCAACGCGGCTTCCACCACCTCGGGGGCAACACCGGCCTTGGCTGCCAATAAATTGCCAATTTTGGCCTTCTGCCCTTGTGAATCCTCGACTGTTAGCTCTTGATTCAGGAGCACTTCAGTGAGTTGACTCTGGCTGACTGCCCCCACCGACACCAGCATGTCGCCCAGGCGTGGCGTGGCGGGCATGTCTTCAATGGCCCGCACCAGTTGTTGCTCGCGGCTCTCGGGGCTTTGGATGTCAAGCTCACAGTCATCGGCCACAAAGCTGAACGCGCCTTCCACCTCATCGCGCGGGGCGCTGGATTCGAGCGCCATGACGAAGCTCAGGTAACAGGTCTCTGGGTTGAGGTTGACCAGCGTCGGCACCGCCTCGATGCTGCACTGCACTGACTTGACCGTACCCAGGGTCTTGAGGTAGCTGGCAATCGACAACGGGTCCATGCCGTTGCGAAAGGTCTCCGCACCAAAGCGGGCCGATATCTGCCAGAGCTTCAAGTCTGGCGCCGCATCGCCCGCTTGTGGTGACGCGCCGTCAGTTGGGCTGGCGGCTGGCGCCGACATGGCCACGGCCTGGCCCTCGCTGTAAGCACGCAGCTGGATGACCAGGTCAGCCCGCAAATCCTGCTTGTCCTGTGTATCGGCAGAGTCGTCTCTGGCAATGTCCACCAAGAACTGGATCTGGTCGTTGCACTGCAGCAGCAGGGTGCTCATCTCTGGCGTCAGGGCCAACTGGCCCTCACGCAGCTTGTCCAACAGGGTTTCCACATGGTGGGTGAATTCCACCACTTTGCTCAAGCCGAAAATGCCGGCCGAGCCTTTGACCGTGTGTGCGCAACGAAACAAGCTGTCGAGCAACTCGCGGTTACCGGGCTGCTCTTCGAGTTCCAGCAGCAAGGTTTCAAGCGCCTCGGTCTGCTCGCCGGCCTCGCTGATGAAGGCCGGCATGGCGGCGGCAATGAAGTCCAGGTCGGCATCAGATGCTTGGCTCATGGCAGCGTCCTCGTCAGGCAGTGGCAACGTGTTGATCCAGCCAGTCCGCCAAGCCCAGGGTTTTGCAAGCTTCTTGCAAAGCCTCACTGGGATTGAGCAGTTGCCAGGCGTGGTCAATATGGGACAGCGAAGCCAGCAGTTGCAGGCCAGAGCCATCAATTTCGCGCACTTGAGCGGCTGAAATATCGAGCGTGTTGGCCGCCTTGGGTGCCTGCTCGGTCACCCATGCCAGCAACGCGTCGCGGGTCTCCACCGCGCTGTAGATCGTCATCTCTTCGGGAAGCTCAAAAACCTGACTCATGGCGGGCACCTCGTGTCGTTTGAATCTCAAGGCAGACGGTGGCTCAGGCCAGCCGCTGCGTCCCGGGCTGACGCCTGCCTCAGGGCAGGCAGAGCTTGGAGACGGCGGTCAGCAAAGAAGCTGGTGAGAAGGGTTTGACCATCCAGGCGCGCGCGCCTGCAGCCTTGCCTTCTTCTTTTTTGGCCTCCTGGCTCTCGGTGGTGAGCATCAGGATCGGCAGAAAACGGTAGTTCGGCAGGGCCTTGGCGGCCTTGACAAACTCGATGCCATTCATGCGAGGCATGTTGACGTCACAAATGGCCATGTGGATTTTTCGGCCATCCAGCAAAGCCAGCGCCGCCTGCCCGTCCCCCGCCTGCAACACCTCGTAACCCGCCCCCTGAAGCGACATAGCCACCACCTGCCGCAGGCTACTGGAGTCATCAATCACCAAAATCGTTTGAGCCATTTTTTCCTCACCTTGTCAAAAAAAGGTTGTCTCTGAGCCTGAGGCATCCTGACCAGGGTTGCCGTCTGAGCCGTGTTGCTGGCGCTGCTCAGGCATCACGTAGGTGGATTCCAGTCGGGCCAGCCACTCAGTGGCCGGCAAGGCGGTATCAGGCTGTGCCAGGGCCAGTTGCAAGTGGGCCATGTCGTTGAGCAACACCGTCATCATCTGGCTGACGCGGTCCTGGTACTGAAACCCCCGGTACATACGATCCACCTGCTGGCTGACCATCTGGGTCTCGTGCTCAAACGGTTTGGCAATCTGTTCGAGCGCATCCACACAGGCGTGGATCATGGCCATGACCTTGACAATGGCCTGACTGGCCTGCGGCGTGCAACCGGCCATCACCGGCCGCAGCACCGCGTCACAGGCCTGGGTTAACTGGGTGATCCCGTCATCGCCCCGAGCCAGCGCCTGGGTGATTTGGTGCGACTGGCGCGCTGCGCGGTCCAGATGGGGGCCGATCTCTGTAAAAGCAGCCAGCATTTCTGCCACGGCCACTTCGGATTGGTCGCGCGAGCTGGCCAGCTGACGCGACCACACCGGCAACACCTGTGCGCTCAGGTCAACCAGAGCTTGCGCATCAACTTGGGCGGGGTGCGTCATACGTTGAGCCATTCAGAGTTCAAATAGCAGCCGCAGCCCAGCAGATGCTGGTCGTCCAGCGGCACCACGTAAGACGCTTTGGCCTGGGTCTCACGGCTGACCGGGTTGGTGATGACGTAATTGACCCAGCCACCTTGTTCCTTGTCACACACCGCCCAGGCATCAGCGACGAGTTTGTCAGCGTCCAGCCCCGGGATCAGGCGCAAATCGGTGTTGTCTTTCTCGGGCAGGGCACCGTGTACCTGGTAAAAGCCCGCACGGTCAAAAATGAAGATGTACAGATCCCGGTCAATAAAGCGCTGGCCACGGTCATGGAAATCACGTACCGCTTGGGCATAACCAACTTGGCGCAAATGCGCCATAGCGTCCAACACCAGCTGGCGCGCCTGGTCTGCCGTGCCTTGGCGCAAGCGGATATCGCCAACCGAAATCTCCAGGATCGAGGCCTGGTTGATCAGGCGGTCAGCATTGGTGCTAGCGCGACTCACCAACGCTGTGTTTTCCTGGGTCAGGATGTCGAGTTCCCCGACGGCGTTGACCACCTCCTCCAGTGCGGCGCTTTGTGAGGCACTGCCCTCGGCCATGACATTGACGTTCGAGGCAATTTCGGCAATGCCGGAGATCAGGCTCTCCATGGTGTCATTGATCTGCTTGATGCCGTGCACGGTTTCGCCCACACGTTGGGAAGACTCGGCAATCAGTCCGCGTATTTCAGCGGCGGCCCCCTGGCTGCGCTTGGCCAAGTTGCGCACCTCGGCCGCCACCACCGCAAAGCCACGACCTTGTTCGCCGGCACGCGCAGCTTCGACCGCAGCATTGAGCGCAAGCAAATTGGTCTGAAAAGCAATGCCGTCGATCACGCCAATGATCTCCGACATGCGTTTGGACGTGACCTCCAGCGGCCCCATGCTTCGCATGGCATCGGTCATCATCTTGCCGGCGGTGCCAGCCTCTTTGTGCAGACTCGCCGTCATCAGGCTGACCTCGTGCGCGGCCTGCGCATTGCGCGACACCGTCTCGCTCACGTGTTTGACGTGTCCAGAGGTCTGCTGCAGGTGCTGCCCTTGCGCGTCAGCGCGTTCAGCCAGGCTGCGGGTGTCTTCGATCAGGGTCTTGCCAGTGTCTCCCAGCAGCACTGCGGCCGTGCGGATGTTGGCCACCATGCTCGACATGTTGGTGATCAGTTGCTGCAGGTGGCGCCCGAAATGGCCCAGGGTCGGCACCTTGCCAGACACCTCTTGAGACAAGTCACCATGCGACACCCGGGTCATGACGCTGTCCAACCGGTCTGCCTCACCCACCGTGAGCTTGAAATAGGCCAGCTGAAGGTACAGCCAGGCAGCCAGACCTGCCAGTGCGAGCAGCACAAACACGCGTCCTTGCTGCTCTGGCTCCAACCAGCCGGTCCACACACTGAACACCATGACCAGCCAGACCAAGAGCATCGGCATCAACAATGCCGCAAAGCGCCATCGGGTCGACAGCGGCCGAAGCAAAGCGGTTGCAGGCGACAAGAGATTCATAGGAAGTCTCTCAGGTCAACCCGCGACGAGCGCAGATCACCTCAGGACTCGCTCCCACCGGACTACCAGGGCTTCGCTTCTGACGGTGCAAGCCAATGGCGCACCAACGGCGCCTGGCCCCTGTTTCAACTCTCAAACTCCGTGCAAGCGTGACATTCATGAACATGCTCATTTCTTGATCTGAAAACACCAACGTGCGGTCTGGTGTCAGGTGGGCGCTGTTCAAAGCGCGGGTAACAAATCAATGCGTGCCGCAGATTCAGCGGCGAGGCAAACAAGTCAAAGAAACGGATTCACAGAAGGTCGCAAAGACGCGCGCGACCCCAAATGGGCAGAAACAGAAATCGACAAATATCCTTGGTGGACGGGAACTGTCTTGTGGCATAGGGTGGCATCTTTGGCCAGTGAAGACAAGCCAAAAGCGCGGCGGTCTACCAAAGCGCTAGCCAGAGCGCCAGCAAAAGCTTTGCATGGGTTGGCCGTTGAACCCAGACGACCTGTGCCACAAGCAACAACCAGACGCATGGTCGCGGGGGTGCCATCAAGTTGACGATGCATGACTCAACTCCCTTGATCTTCTTAAACACCAACTGACCAGATCACCCGCGCCACATTCAATAAAAATGAGCGACGCTTAAACATTCTATGGCCCAGCTAGGTGCGCTGTCTTCAGGGCTTTTACCAACCCCATCCCAAATGTAGCGGCAGGTACACAAACATACCGGCGACGATGGTCCCCAGCACGGCCTGACGCTGTGCTCTGTGGGTCAGGAACCAAGCCGCACCTGCCACTGCGGCAAAAATGCGGGCGTCTTGCCAGCCCTGGATGAATTGGCCTTGGGTCATGACCAGCTCCGGGACAATCACGGCGGCCATGGCGGCAATCGGTGCGTACTGCAGCCCGCGCTGTGCCCAACGGGGCAGCTGCCAGGGGCGACTGGAGATGAAAAACAGCGAACGCGTCAGCACGGTGATCAAGGCCAGGCCCACAATCACCGACACCGTCCAAAGATCGGTTTCGCCGCTCATGCGCCCGACTCCGAGCTGGCGCTACGCGCTTGGTGGACAGCCTCCAGCAGCAGACTCATCGCCACCGCGGCGGCAATGGCCACCAAAATATTGAGCTTGAAGGGCAAAGCAAACGCCACCACCGCCGCTGCACCTGCCACACCGGCACTGACCCAGCGCAGTGGGCTAGAGGCCAGCGAGAACATCACCCCGAGCAAAGCCATGATTCCCGCAAACCCCAGGCCCCATTTCGCCGGAATCAAACCCGCCAACACAATGCCCAACATGGTGAAGCTTTGCCAAGATACCCAGTTCAGACCGCAGTTCCCAGCCAAATAGGCTTGCTGCGCCAATAGCTGCTGCGGTTCACCGCCTGGCTGTGGATGGCGCCGGGTAAATTGCACATAACTCAGGTCGGTCATCAGATAGCCGGTCAGCAGCCGCTCACGCAATGGCAAATGCATCATATAAGGGCGCATATGGGCGCTGAACACCACAAAGCGCAGGTTGACGCAAAACCCGGCGGCCAACACCACCCACATGGGTGCACCTGCGGCAATCAGCGGGATAGCCGCCAGTTGGGAACTGCCAGCAAAGACGATCAAGCCCATCAACACGGACTCAAACGTGCTGAGGCCCGAGTTCACCATGGCCACGCCGGTCATCAGCGCCCATGCGGCCAAGCCCGGGGCGGCACCCAACGCATCCAGCGCCCCGACCCGATACTCAGGATGCCGGAAGAAAGCGGGACGCCAAAACACGGGGCAGACCTAACCGAGCCGCATGCCAGGCGACAGCTGGACGCCGCGCAAAAACGCGGCCACCGGCAGACGCTTGCCACCAGGGCGTTGGACTTCCGTGATATTCACTACCGAATCCATAGCTGAAACTGCAATAAATTCGGGGGCTACAGCCACTATTTCCCCAAAAACGTGGCTGTTGGGCGGGCGCTCGACAGCCACGCTTACTGCCCATACCTTGAGGGGTTCGCCGCCCAACATGGTGCTGGCCCCTGGTGCCGGGTTAAACGCCCGCACGCGCCGGGTGATGGTCTGTGCGGTTTGTGACCAGTCGATCACTGCTTCGGTCTTGTCGATCTTGGCGGCGTAGGTGACACCCTCAATAGGCTGGTGCACGGGCTTGAGCGCACCTTGCTGCAACAACTGCAGCGCTTGCACCATCAACACGCCACCCAGTTCGGCCAGCCGATCATGCAGACCGCCTGTGGTGTCCGTGTCCAGAATCGGCAGCGCCTGCGACAGCAACATGTCACCGGTGTCCAGCCCGGCGTCCATCTGCATGATGGTGATGCCGGTTTGCGCATCGCCCGCCTCAATAGCGCGGTGGATCGGCGCCGCACCGCGCCAGCGCGGCAGCAGGGAGCCGTGGATATTGAAGCAGCCGTGCGCTGGCAGATCCAACACCCATTGCGGCAGGATCAGGCCGTACGCGGCCACCACCATCGCCTGCGCATCTGTTGCTTGCAACAGTTCTTGCGCGGCGCGGGCTTCATCGGGATATTTGCCGTCCAGACGCAGGCTGCGCGGCTGGGCGACGGGGATGCCGTGTTGCAAGGCAAGTTGTTTGACCGGTGAGGCCTGCAGTTTCAAGCCACGCCCGGCAGGCCGATCCGGCTGGGTGAGCACCAGAGCGATCTGGTGACCAGCGGCCAACAGTTTCGCCAGCGCAACTGCGGCAAACTCTGGCGTACCGGCAAAAACCAGCTTCAAACCAGCTTGGCAACGCGGCCTTCGCGCTGCGCTTTGAGCAGTTTGGTTTTGATGCGGTTGCGCTTGAGCGGCGACAGGTATTCCACAAACACCTTGCCCAGCAGGTGGTCCATCTCATGCTGCAGGCACACTGCGAGCAGGCCATCGGCTTCGATCAGGCGCGTCTTGCCATCGCGGTCCAGTGCCTCGACCTTGACTGCATCATGACGCTCCACGCCGTCGTAAATACCAGGAACGGACAAGCAGCCCTCTTCGTTGAGGTGCCTCTCTGGGCTGGTCCAGACCATATTGGGGTTGATCAACACCAACGGGTTATCGCGCTCTTCTGAGGTGTCCAAAACAATCACTCGCTCATGCACATCCACCTGGGTGGCTGCCAGGCCGATGCCATTGGACTCGTACATGGTTTCCAGCATGTCATCCACCAGCGTCTGGATGCGCGAATCCACAGCGGCGACAGGTTTGGCTACCGTGTTGAGCCGGGCGTCGGGGTAACAAATAATTGTGAGTAATGCCATAGTATGTGTCCTGCAATGCCGTTATTTTCGCTATATTTTCAGCAGGTTGCGCAATAGCCAGGCAAGAATCGTTGTCCAATCAAGGGCTTGGGCGCAAAATCTCACGCGATACAACAAGGTACGAACCACATGCCGCATACTTTCCTTCGAGCAGTTCTCACCCCTCTGGCTTGCGCTACGCTGGCGTCGGGCTTGTTGGCCACCGGAACTGCCCAGGCGCAACACTTTCCCATCACGGCGCAACAACGCGCCACGGCTAACCAAGTTGCGCAAAGCGGCGTTGCCTTGAGCGAGCTTCGCGCTGATGCGCCGCGCAGCTACAGCGTCAAACCGGGTGACACCTTGTGGGCTATTTCAGGGCTGTTTTTGAAATCCGCTTGGCGCTGGCCCGAGTTGTGGGGCATGAACCTGGCTGACATCCACAACCCGCATTTGATTTACCCAGGGCAAACGCTGTTTCTCGACACCTCCACTGGCCGTGCGCGGTTGACCCTGCAACCCAATGACGGCAGCAGCATACCGACGGTGCGGCTGTCACCGAGCACGCGCGTTGAAAGTCTGGCAAACAGCGCCCTGCCCACCTTGCACAACCACCTGATTGAGCCCTTCCTGTCCGAAGGCATCATCGTGGATGACCAGACCATGAACCACGCGCCACGCATCGTCGCCACCCAGGATGGCCGGGTGTTCCTGACGCGTGGTGACAGAGCCTATGTGCGCAGCAATTCCTCTGATGAACTGGTGGATGACCCGCACCAAAAACAAAAGACTTTCCGGATTTTCCGCGACACCACGCCCCTGAAAGACCCGGTGACAGGCGAAGTGCTTGGCTACGAAGCGACCTACCTCGGCAGGGCGCTGCTGGCACGCAGTGAAGGCAAGCAAGAGACAGCACCACTTGAAGGCGACGCCACGCTTGACGTGATTCCGGCCACCGTCGACATCGTGGATGTGAAAGAAGAAATCCGCGTCGGCGACCGTTTGCTGCCTGAGCCACCCCGCCAGATTCGCAGCTATGTGCCACACGCGCCATCCAGCCCAGTGGATGCCCGCATCGTCTCCATCTACGGCAGCGGCGTGGTCAATGCAGCTCAAAACCAGGTGGTCACCATCAACAAAGGAACGCTGGATGGCATTGAGAACGGCCATGTGCTGGCCATTTTGCAAGCAGGCGACCGCATCGTTGACAAAACTGACGCTGCGCTCACCAAGATCAAGCTGCCAGACGAGCGCAACGGCTTGCTGATGGTGTTTCGCACCTTTGACAAGCTGTCTTACGGGTTGGTGCTGGACATCGTCAGTGGTGTCAAAGTGGGCGACCGCCTGATCAACCCGCGCTGACTGCGCTGCCCCCGTCCTTTGCATGACAGCCGAAGGCGACGCACTTGGAACGTGACGAGCTCAGCGCCTGGTTGCGCCTGACGCTGACGCCCGGCGTTGGCAACGACAGCGCACGCAAATTGCTGGCCGCCTTTGGCCTGCCTCAATCCATTTTTGAGCAAAGCACCACCGCCTTGAGGCAAGTGGTCAGCCCCGCCAAAGCACTGGCGCTGGGCAGCGAACCGGCCGAACTGGCCACGCTCACCGAACGAACCTGGAGTTGGTTGCAGCAGGACATCGACACAAACATCCGCCGCCAGATCGCCACACTGGGTGACCCGCTGTACCCCAGTACCCTGCTGAATCTGGACGATCCACCCTTGATGCTGTATCTGCTCGGCAACGCAGAATTTGCAGAAAATCAACGCCTAGCCCTTTCAAATAAAGGGCTGATAGCTCCTGAAAGTGCAGCAAACCGCAACACCATTCAGACCGCCACCAGCTTGGCCATGGTTGGCAGCCGCAACCCCACGCCGCAAGGTGCGACCAATGCACGCCTGTTTGCCAAGTCCTTTGCCCAGGCCGGGCTGACGGTGGTCAGTGGTCTGGCGCTAGGTATTGACGGCGCCGCCCATGAAGGGGCCTTGGAGGGTGCCAGCACCGACCACCAAGCCGTCACCGTGGCGGTGGTTGGGACCGGTCTGGACCGCGTGTACCCCAAGGCGCACCGCGACCTGGCTCACCGCATTGCGCAACACGGCCTGCTGGTGAGTGAATACCCGCTGGGCACACCGCCGCTGACCGCCAATTTTCCGAAACGCAACCGCCTGATCGCTGGGCTGGCGCAGGGCACCTTGGTGGTGGAAGCCGCACTGCAGTCCGGCTCGCTGATCACAGCGCGGCTCACCGCAGAGCAGGGACGCGAGGTGTTTGCGATTCCTGGATCCATTCACGCCGCCCAGTCACGCGGCTGCCACGCGCTGATCAAACAAGGCGCCAAGCTGGTTGAGTCTGCCCAAGATGTACTGGAAGAATTGCACTGGATTGGTAAACCGTCTGAAACTACATCTTTTATAGCTACAAGCTCCGAAGATACAAGGGGTAACGGCCAATTTGATCAAAATTTCACGTTGCTGGTCGCGATGGGCTTTGACCCGGTCGGGCTAGAAGCCTTGCAAGCTCGTACCGGCCTGGACACCGCAGAACTGCAAGCTCAACTGATGGGTCTGGAGCTGGACGGACAGGTGGCACGCCTGGCTGGTGGCCTGTTTCAGCGCCAAGGCGTCTGAGGTCTGTTTTCAGGCCCAGTTTGGCGCTTTGAGACCGCCGCCCGGCGGTATATTGAGGCCATGTTTGAAGTCCTCGCGTTTGTTTACGACAACTACCTTGACAGCGATGCATGCCCGGAAATGCCGACACTGCACCGCACCTTGAACACCCAGGGTTTCGGCCCAGGCGAAGTGGAAGCCGCACTGCTTTGGCTGGAAGATCTGACCTTCGCGGCGCAACAGTTGTCCGAAACGCAACCACCAACGACACCACTGACGCCCGGCCTGGCTGCTGCACGGGTGTTGTCCCAACCGGAAATGAATCGACTCGGAACGGCAGGGTGGGGGTTCCTGGCATTTCTGGTGTCATCGGGTGCGTTGCCAAACGGGGAACTGGAACTGGTGATGGACCGTGTCACCGCGGCTGGCCCGGGCCCGCTCAGCGTGGCCGATTTGAAACTGATCGTGCTGATGGTGTTCTGGGGCTTGCGCCGCATGCCAGATGCCTTGGTGCTTGACGAGCTCATTGACAACCCCGACGCGCGTTTGGCGAATTAACGGGCTGTCCCCTGTCCACGCACAAAACGCGCCACCGTGCGGTGGCACGGCACTGCGTTTGGGCAGCGAAATCAGTTCAGCAGGCGCTGCGGATTGGCATTAATCTCGTCCAACGCCGAGCGTGTGGCCCGCGCTGTCAACGGCTCATCTTCCTGAGACGCCAGCAAGCCAGCCTCCAGGTAAGCAGCCAATCGCGCTGTCTGGAACAGGTAACTGTGCCCGACGTTGTCGGAAAACAGGTGCAAATGCGCCAGCGGGCTGCGCCAGACAAACTGCACCTGCACCGAGACCGTTTTGTAATTGAGCACAAACCAGGAGCCCAGCGCCAGCTCGCGACTCCACTCGATCATCCCATCGCTGGCGGTGCAGCCACCGTCACTGACAACATCCAGCTCAGAGGCTTCAAAACCCAGCAGCTCCTCGATGTTTTCGGTATCCAGCGGGAGCTCTTCGCCGCCATCGTCGCTGATGTAGTCATCCAACTCGGCCAGACGTTTGGCCAGCGCCTGAATTTGGGCGTCGGCAACCATTTCGGTCTTGGCCATGAAGGCGTCTGCCAGGGTGTCACTGATGATCTTGATGTGCGCTTCCTGGGCGGCACGCACCAGCCCCAAGCGGCTCATGCCATCGCGCAGGTTTTGCAACAGTGCCGCCAGGCTGGCAATCACCTTGGTCCGGTCAGCGCGGTTGGGCTTGGCGCTGGCTGCCCAGATCAGATCCGTGGCGGTTTTCTTGAGCACCAGGGTTTCTTCGTGCTGCTTGCCCTGGCGTACCGTCGACACCGCCAGCACCTCCGCCCACACTTTGAACAAAAAGGCGCGGATTTCATCACGCACTGGCATGTCCTTGAGCTGGTCACGCAGCTCAATGGTGTATTGGATTGCCAGCGTCTCCTTTTGCTCCAGCTGCTCGGCCACACCCATCACCTTTTGCGCCGCGGGCTTCTTGGCCAGGTGTTTTTTCAGGAATTGCTGAAACTCTTCGTAAACGCGCCGGTAGACGCGGTCACCGGTTTCCGGGTACTGCTCGACCACTTGGACCACGCGTTTGATCTCGGTCTCCAGCGCATCGGTGCTGATGCCACTGGAGTCAAACCCCAGCACACACGAGCCCATGTGATCGATCAGCTGACGCGCCGGGTGGTCCAGTTTGTTGAAAAAGTCTGGGTCGGCCAGCGCAATACGCAGCACGGGCATTTGCAGTCGCGCAAACCAGACACGCGCCCCAGGAGGAATACGGTCTTCTTGAAGGATCGACTGGAACATCAGGGCCACCAGCTCGATGATGGCTTTTTCGTTGTCGGTTTCAGCCTTGCCCTTGAGCTCGGTTGACAACTGGCGCAACTCGGTGGCCATCTGCGCGACCGCCACCGGGTACACGATCTGCCCACCGCCTTCGGACGTGACAAACTGGGCCTGCCTGAGAGGAGCCTGTTGCGCAAGCGCCATCATCAGCGGCGCAGAAGGGCCCGCATAAGCCAGGCGCGTTTCAACGGCCCCAGAAACGGACAACGGAAGCCCTCCATGGCCACCGACCACACCTTGCGCGGGGTAGATCAAACCCCCAGAAGAAGCGCCTGCCGGTGGCGGAGGTGTCTCTAGAAAAGCACCACTGAGCAAACGGCCAACCTGGTCCATCAGGCCTTGCGCACGGCCAAACATCCCACCAGTACGCCCTGCGGGAGAGCCTATACGTACACCGCCGCTGCTGCGCGGTTGCCCTGCAGCCTGCTGTCCGGTTGACACATCAGAGGCGCGTCGCTGTGGCATGGGGGCGACCGCAGCCTGCGACACGGCTTCCTGTGCATGGGGAACCCGACCATCATCCAGCGAAGATGCGCTGGTGACGGCAGCAAACTCAATGACGGGCAGCACCCCTTGTTTGATGAGCTCCTCGTTACAAGCGGTGTAGGCCCGGCCGAGATGCTCGTTGAAATGCGCTTGCACTTCAGCCAAAACCAGTTGCAAGGCATCGCGAGAGAGGCCTGCGGCCGCCCATTGCTCGATCAACAACAGAAACAACGCCTCAGGATGAACAATGTCATGCGACGACAGCGTCTGGTTGTTGTTGAGAAACTTGAGCCGTTTGCGCAAATCGTTGACCGGCTCGGCACCCTTTTCCATCAAGTTCAGCGCCATGCGTGAGGCGATGATCTTGTTCTCGACCTCGTCCGTCCCCACCAGTTCAAAATCGGTCGTGGGTCCGCTGCGGCCCAAAGGCAATGCTGCTTTTTTTTCAGGAACGAGCGCCGAATCCCAAGCCTTGAGCGTGCCATTGAGCCACTGCGTCTTTTGACCTTGAAAAGACATCCATGCATCCCGGCGCAACTGGATCTCACGCGATGGCACCGCCTCGTCCATCAACTGCGTCAAACGCTCCTGGATTTTGCCAAGCAAGGTACTCATAGACGCCCCGGTCTGGGCAACCAGGCGCTGCCTGACCCGCGCAGACAGCTGCAATTGCGATGACGTCTGCGGTACGGCGGCCATGCTCAAAACAACAGCTTAAACCGTTGCTCCGGCGTTCGGATCATTCGGGTCTGCTTCTTTTTTGACAACAGCGCCCTTCACCAGATCTTCACGTTGAATGCCCAGCCACATGGCAATGGCTGCCGCCACAAACACCGACGAATAGATACCAAACAGAATACCGATGGTCAGCGCCAGCGCAAAGTAATGCAAGGTCGCGCCACCAAACAGCAACATGGACAGCACCATCATTTGTGTGGACCCGTGGGTGATGATGGTCCGGCTGATGGTCGAGGTGATGGCGTTGTTGATGATTTCCACCGTGGTCATCTTGCGATAGCGGCGGAAGTTCTCCCGAATCCGGTCAAAAATCACCACCGACTCGTTGACCGAGTAACCCAGCACGGCCAGCACCGCTGCCAGCACTGGCAGAGAAAACTCCCACTGAAAGAATGCAAAAAACCCAAGGATGATGATCACGTCATGCAAATTGGCAATGATCGCCGCCACAGCAAATTTCCACTCAAAGCGCACGGCCAGGTAGATCATGATGCCGACCACCACAAAGGCCAGCGCCTTCAAGCCATCGGCGGCAAGTTCATCCCCCACTTGCGGCCCGACAAACTCGGTACGCCGCATGCTGGCGCTCGCATCCACCACCTTCAGGGCAGCCATCACTTGATTGCTTTGCTGCGCCGAACTCACATTCTTTTGAACCGGCAAGCGAATCAGAACATCACGGGCAGTCCCAAAGTTTTGCACCTGCACATCGGCAAAGCCGAGCTTGGCCACGGTGTCGCGCACCAAACCGACATCAGCAGGCTGTGCGTAAGTGACCTCCAGCAACGTGCCACCGGTGAATTCCACCGACAGATGCAACCCGCGAGAGAAGAGGAAAAAAACCGCCGTCAGAAAGGTGATCAATGACACAACATTGAACACCAAGGCGTGGCGCATGAACGGAATGTCGCGCCTGATTCTGAAAAACTCCATCGTTTTCTCCCTTATTCAGCTTTGGTAGCGGCACCGGAGTCAGGCCGCCAAATGGTACCGATGGACACGGTCTTCAAGCGATTTTTGCGTCCGTACCAGAAATTCACCACGCCCCGAGAGAAGAAAACGCCGGAAAACATGCTGGTCATGATACCCAAACAGTGGACGACGGCAAAGCCTCTCACCGGTCCGGAACCGAACGCCAGCAAGGCCAAGCCAGCGATCAGGGTCGTGATGTTCGAATCGAAAATCGTAGCCCAGGCACGGTCATAACCCGTATGAATAGCCGCCTGAGGTGAGGCGCCATTGCGCAGTTCTTCTCGGATGCGCTCATTGATCAACACATTGGAGTCAATGGCCATGCCCAACACCAACGCCATGGCCGCCATCCCAGGCAAGGTCAAGGTCGCCTGCAACATGGACAGGATGGCCACCAGAAGCAGCAGATTAAAAGCCAGTGCAATGCTGGAGAACACCCCAAACAGCATGTAGTAGATACACATGAAAATCGCCACCGTCACAAAACCCCAGGTGACACTGTGGAAACCCTTGGCAATGTTTTCAGCGCCCAAGCTCGGGCCGATGGTGGTCTCTTCGATGATTTCCATCGGTGCGGCCAGCGAGCCAGCACGCAACAGCAGGGCGGTGTCATTGGCCTCGACCGTGGTCATACGCCCCGAGATTTGCACCCGCCCACCGCCAATTTCTGTGCGGATCACCGGTGCGGTGACCACTTCGCCCTTGCCTTTTTCAAACAGCAAAATGGCCATGCGCTTGCCGACGTTTTCACGCGTGACATCACGGAAGATACGGGTTCCTTTGGCGTCAAGATTCAGGTTCACCGTGGGTTCTTGCGTCTGGCCGTCAAAACCCGGCTGGGCGTCTGTGAGGTTCTCACCCGTCAAGATGACCTGCTTTTTGACGATGACAGGCTGGCCACTGCGTTCGAGATAACGCTCCGAACCAAAGGGGACCATGCCGGCCCCAGTTTCTGCACTACGGGCTTCCGCACTCTCGTCGACCATACGGACTTCCAACGTGGCGGTACGCCCAAGGATATCTTTGGCTTTGGCCGTGTCCTGCACACCCGGCAGTTGCACCACGATACGGTCCAAGCCCTGCTGCTGAATCACAGGTTCCGCCACACCCAGTTCGTTGATGCGGTTATGCAGCGTCGTGATGTTTTGCTTGAGCGCCTGCTCCTGAATACGCCGAGCAGCATCGGGCTTGATCGAAGCGGTCAATTTGAACTCTGCACCGTCTGCGGTCTCCACCGTTTGCAGGTCAGAAAACTGATCTTGGAACACAGCCTGTGCCTGAGCGCGAGTGGCGGCATCATGAAACTTGACCTCAATGGTCTGACCTTCACGGCTGATGCCACTGTGACGGATGTTTTTCTCACGCAAACTGGTCCGCACGTCACCCGACAGTGACTCCGCCCGCTTGGTCAAAGCGGCCTGCATGTCCACCTGCAACATGAAATGCACACCGCCGCGCAAGTCCAGCCCCAGATACATGGGGGCAGCATGCATCGCCGTGAGCCAAGTGGGCGAGCGCGACACCAGATTCAGTGCAACCACGTAGCTGGGGTTGCTGACGTCGGGCACCAGTGCCTTTTGAATGGCGTCTTTGGCCTTGAGTTGGGTGTCCGTATCGTTGAAGCGAGCCTTGATAGACGCACCATCCAAAACGACCTGATCCGCTTGGATCCCAGCGGACTTCAAAGCAGCCTCAACTTGTGTCAACGTGTCGGCATCCACTTTGACCGCAGTCTTGCCCGCCGACACTTGAACCGCAGGAGATTCACCAAAAAAGTTGGGCAGCGCATACAACACACCAACCACCAACGCAAACACAATGATTGCGTATTTCCAAACCGGGTAACGATTCATGACCGCCCTTCAGATAACAAAATGCTGGCCAAAGCCAGCGTCATGACGGCTTATTTGATGGTGCCCTTGGGCAAAACCTGCACCACAGAACTGCGCTGAATCTGCACTTCAACGCCATTGGCGATATCAACGCCGATAAAGCCTTCCGTCAGTTTGGTCACTTTGCCTAGCAAGCCACCAGCGGTGACCACTTCGTCACCTTTAGCCAGCGACTCCACCATGTTTTTGTGCTCCTTGGCTTTTTTCATTTGCGGGCGAATCATCACGAAATACAGCACCACAAACATCAAAACCAGAGGCAGCATGCCCATCAGGGAGGATTGCATGTCACCCGAGGCGGCAGCGGCAGGCGCAGCTTGCGCAAATGCAGAAGAAATAAACACAAATAACTCCAACTTTTCAACGTTTTAAAAACAAATACTCAAGGCGTGCCTCGTCAGACGAGACCGACCTTAAGGGAATTTCTCATTGTATGCGGCTGCCGCCAGGCGGCCAAACGCCGCTTGGCCGCCTGGCGTTGGGATGATCCATTGCGCACAACGATGGGGGCCAATTTTGCCGCGCCGTGCCTAAGCGCTGCGCCATGACCAAGTCAAGCCCCTTGGTGTCTTCCGGAATACATCCCCTAGAAGGAAAACAGCCAACCCGTTGGCACACGCATGCCGGGCGCCCAACAGGTGGGGAACCGCTACACCAAATTAGCCTTTACCGAGTGAGCGCCTTGCGAATGGCTTGTGCCAGCTCTTCAGCAACAAATTTGGCCACATAACCATCCGCGCCTACTTTGCGCACATGGTCTTCGTTGGTCGCACCGGTGAGGGAAGAGTGAATCACTACCGGAATTTTGCTGAAACGTGGATCCTGCTTGATGTTGCGGGTGAGGGTAAAACCATCCATCTCGGGCATTTCCAGGTCGGTCAGCACCATCGCGATCTTGTCGCGAATGGTTTTACCCTGCGACTCCGCCTCAGCAGCCATGGCCTTGAGGCGGTCCCAGGCTTCTTGACCCGTCTTGGTCATGATGTAGGGCACCTCCATGGATTTCAGGCCTTGCTCAATCATCATGCGAGCGACCGCCGAGTCGTCGGCGGCCAGCACCACCGTGCCTGGTGGCAGATGCAGCTTGTCAGTCACCTCGACATCTTCGGCGTGTTGTTCAGGAAACACGTCGCGCAGGATCTGCTCCACGTCCAGCACCTGGGCCAATCGGGTGTTCTCGGCATTGCCGTCCAGGCGTGCAATGCTGGTCACCAGACCGCCGCCACGACCTTCGGCTGACAACACCTGTTTCCACTCCAGACGCACGATCTCGTTGACCTCTTCCACCGCAAATGCCTGGGTGGTCCGCGCAAACTCCGTCACCAGCAAGATGCCCAGGCCCTTGGTCGGGTTGGTGCCCACAATCTGCGGCAGATTGATCACGGTGATCATCTGACCACGGATGTTGGCCACCCCCATCACTGAGGGCGGCGAGTTCACCATGGCCGTGATCTCTGGCATGACCAAGATTTCACGTACTTTGAACACATTGATGCCAAAGAGTTCACGCCGATCCGTCCCCGGCGCCTCCCCAAGACGAAACAGCAACAGCTCAAACATGCTGTTACCCGCCAGATTGGTCCGTTCGTCAATGTCGCGCATGGTTGATTGGTTCATGATGAGTCTTCTGTGAAGTGGATCCGGTGCTGCCGCTGAATGGTAACGTGAATGGCGCTATTTTGGCCAGAGCACCCAGAGTCTCAGTGGCTGCTTGAGCCTGCCTGCCAATTCGCCTGCCTCATCACCCCAGCCGGCAAAGTAATCAGCCCGCGTCGGCCCCACAATCGCACTCCCCGTATCCTGCGCGAGCACCAGGCGCTGCAACGAAAGGTTAGGGCCGTCAGACGCCAGCCAGACCGGGGTGCCATAGGGAATGCTGAGCGGGTCCACCGCGATCGAGCGTCCCGGCGTCAGCGGCACTCCCTGCGCACCGCGCGGCCCAAAAGCCGCATCAAAGTCACTCAAAGCCTCTTCCTTGAAAAACACCAGCCGCGGGTTTTGCCACAACAGTTCGGCCTGGCGCTGCGGATTCTGGGTCAGCCAAGCGCGGATGCCTGGCCAGGAGGCATCACGCACCTCGCCCTGGTCCAGCAGCCAGCGGCCAATGCTTTGGTAGGGCTGCCCGTTGTGTGCAGCAAAGGCCAGGCGCACCAGTCGCTGGCGGCCATCGGGCTCAGTGACACGCAGTCGCCCCGATCCCTGGATCTGCAACAACATCGCTTCCACCGGGTCAGCCAGGTACAGCAACTCCCGTCCACGCAAGGCCGCTTGCGGCTGCGCCAGGGTATCAACATCTTTGCGGCTAAACCACGGTTTGCCTGGTGTCAGTCCAGCTGGCGGTCTGTACAAAGGAACCGTAAAGCCATCGCCAGGCAGGCGACGGGCGGCAAACTCCGGTTCAAAATAGGCGGTCAGCAGACCAGGTGTGGCCCCCCCTTGTAACGGCTCCACCCGGTAAGGTTGCAAATGCGACAGCAGCCAACTGCGTTGGGTATCGGCATCACCGATGCTCAGTCGCCGTATCTCAGGGCACAGTGGCGCAAACACCAGCGGCGGACGCTCACAGCTTTTGATCCAGGCGTTCCATGCCTCGAACAAGGCATCTTGCCCGAAGCCCGGCAAATCCGACCATGGCACCGACACCCAGCGACTGTTGCGCTGCACCAGCACCGCCCCGGACGGCGCGGCCTCCAACGGGACCGTGCGCGCGGCGGGCACGCCAGAGGATGACGCAGGCGGCTCATTAGAGCGGTAATCCGGACTTGACAGTGGAACGCTGCCACAGGCGGCCAGCAAAATCAGCAGCCCAACGGCGATGACGCTCTTGAGGCGTGACAACGCGGCGGTCATAAAACGCGATGCGCCAAGGCGGGCAAACGGCTGCGGCACGCGGTCAACAGATCAAAATCCAAGTCCGCCAGCACCACGCCCGCTTGCTGCTCGCGTTGCGCCAGCACCTGGCCCCACGGATCCACCAGCATGGCCTGGCCCCAGGTCTGGCGTCCGTTGTCATGCTGACCGCCTTGGGCAGCCGCCGCGACAAAGGACAGGTTTTCAATGGCGCGGGCGCGCAACAACACCTCCCAGTGCGCTTGACCTGTGGTGTAGGTGAAAGCGCTGGGTGCCAGCAGCAGATGAGCCCCTGCGTCGGCGTAAGCCCGGTAGAGTTCTGCAAAACGCATGTCATAACACACGCTCATGCCGATGCGCCAGCAGTGCCCGTCACGCGAATCCAGATCAAAACACACTGGCGCTTCACCCGCGATCAAAACCTCCGACTCGTCGTACCGCTCAATGCCATTGTCGAAACGGAACAAATGTATTTTATTATAGCGCGCTATGCAGGCGCCATCAGGGGAAAAGGCCAAACTGCTGTTAAAAACACGGTCCGATGCGGCGCCCCCTTGGCCATCGACGGCCAGCGGAATGGTGCCACCAACCAACCACAACCCCTCGGCGCGGGCGGTGTCTGCCAAAAACTGCTGCAGCGGACCCTGGCCAAAAGGCTCGGCAATGGCCAGCTTGTCGGTGTCGTGCCGTCCCATCAGACAAAAATACTCTGGCAACACCGCCAACTCAGCGCCGCCCTGGGCGGCTTGGTGCAACAAATCACGTGCTTGGGCCAGATTGGCAGACACATCGGTCGATGACACCATCTGGATCACGGCGACTTTCATGGGGTTTTCTCCTTGGTTGAGGCATTGGCGCTGGTGACTCTGGTGACACGTGGGTCTGCCCAGGAGCCGTCAATGCGAAATTGTTGGGTGTTGGACTCGATCAGCGGGCGCCGCAACACCATTTGTGCCAGGAACGAGCCCAACCCGATGGCCGGGTTGATCACCGAGGCAATCAGCGAGGCGGTGCCGGCATTGATCTCGGGGACCACCACGACCTTGAGGTCCTGTGTCTCCCGCGCAATGTCGGCCGACCCCTCCATCAGAACCGCGGCGTTGACACCTTTCATCTGCAGGTTGTTGGTGCGGGCAATGCCCTTGTCTACCGTGACATCACCGCGCACAAAGTCAAACGTGAAACCGTCACTGAACACATCACGAAAATCCAGCGTGAGACGTCGCGGCAGGGCCTGCAAGCTCAGCACCCCCAGCAGCTTGGCCAGGCCTGGGTCGGCTTTGAGAAACTGCCCGGACGCCATGTTCACCGAAAAACTCCCGCCAAGCGTCGGGTAATCAGGCTTGAGCGGGGAACCAACCCAGGCGACCTGCCCCTCCATCTTGCCACTGCCCTGGCGAATCACATCACTCATGCCAAAGCGGCTGAGCAGCTTGCCACTGTCAGTGATATCCAGCTTGAAATTCAGCACGGTGCGCCGTCGCTCCGACACCTTGAGCGGGCTGGCGCTGACGGTGGGCGCCTGGGCGTTGATGCGCGCCCAGTTGCCGGAGGTGGTCAAAGTGGCCTCGGGGGTGATCAGGTTGAGCTTGTTGAGCCGCCACTCGCGCGTCGTGTTATTTGGGCCGATCGAGGCACCCGCAGCCCGATTGACCGCATCGACTTCGAGCCGCCCAAGGTGCTTGCCTCGTAACTCGAAGTCGTCCACCACAACATCCAACGCTGGCATGCTGGCTGGTTGGGCGTCCATCAACGCCTCCAAATCGGTGGCCGCGCTGGGCGCGATCGTGAGGCGCGACAGGCGGGCGAACACTCTGCCGCCACTGCCCGCCACCGTGGCCTCACTGGCCTGCCGGTATTCGATGTAACCCGCAAGCTCCGTCGCGTCCACATTGCCGCGCCAAATCTGGCCCTCACGGCGGGCATCCAGCGTCACCCGGTTAAAAGCGCGATCACCCACGGTCAAAACACCGGTGCGTACCGTCAACAGGTTGGGCAAATAGGCCATATCCACCCCCGAGCTGTCTGCGGGGGCGGCCACCGAAGATGGTTTACCCACCATGCGCTGCAGGACCTCACTCCAGGCATCAGCGTTGATCTGCGCCAGGTTGGCGTTGGCACTGACGCCCTGCGCTGGCAGAGTGGGCGCAGCAGACGCGTCCCCACCCACCTGCACCAGCCCGCGCAGCAAGCGAGGCTCTGCGCGGCTCACATCACGCTCGTAAATGACACGGCCAAGCCCCTCCAGGCTGAGCGTGATGCGGTCGCGCGCGTTGGCGCCACCCGCCTCGCCTGCGAACATGGCTGACTGGTAACGCAAGGGCAAGCGGGCCTGCGCATCCTTTTGCAGCGGAGCAGGCAAGGTCAAGGCCAACCCCTGCAAACTGCTGGTCACCAACACATCCGGTGCGCCGCCACGCCAGCCCACGGTGGCGCTGTAAGCGGTACTGCCACTGGTGTCTTGCGCCAGGCGCGAGATAAACCCAAGCTCTCGGGCTTGGCGCAAGCCCTCCGCGCTGGCCATGCCCGTGAGGCGCACGGTGGTGGGCGCACCCCGCGCCACAGCATCTGCCAAAGCGCCGGGCAGCAGCACCAGACCGCCCTCCAATCGGGCATCCCCGCCCAGCAAACGCGCCTGCACGCCCGCCAGACTGAACCCGGCTTGGGTGTAATTCACGACCCCATGGGCGCGCGTGAGTTTGGGGGTATCTGGTGAAATCTGCACATCATTGCCAGGCAGCGCCACACTGCCCAACACCTGCGCCTTGTTGATGTCGGCAATCGGCAAGTTCAGCTTGAGCTTGAAGTCTGCATTGCCAGACGCCACGGTCTTAGCAAGGGCATTGCCCGTCAAATCCGCCAGCGCCGAGGTATTGACCACCCGCAAGGCGTCTTTGAGGGGGCCTTTCATCTCAGCGGCGACCTCCACCCGGGTCTTTTCCAGATCGTCAATGGCCACATCAGCCTGCAAAATTTGTAGCGTACTGTCCTCACCAAGTCTGGCCCGCGCGCCTTTGACATGCAACTGCATGCCGTTGATGAGCAGTTGACCGCTGAGCTCGTTCAAGATCGGCCACGGCAGCTCTTTGGGGCCTTGCAGACTTCTCGGCAGGTAGGCCAACCGGGCGTTGCTGATATCGGCCGTGATTTTGAAATCACCCTGCGCGGGCCGCGTGGCGGGCATGTCGTTGATGTCACCTTTGATGACGAACTGCACGTTCTTGGAGGTGCCGGCCAACACGGCGTCACGCACATAGTCCCGTGCCTGGGCGTCAATCACCCGAGGGAGATAACGGTGGACCCGGCGCCCCTCTGCGCGGCTCAAACTGGCTTGCAAATCCAGCAAACCTGGAAAGCGGCTGTGCGCCGTTGATGTGGCGGGGTCACTGGTATGCCACTTGAAATTGGCCAGACCTTCTGCGTCCGCATTGCTGAACTTGAGGTTGGCAACATCGACCGCTATCTGCTCGCCGTTGAGCTGCCAGGAGGCGTCGGCTGACAACTGGTCAATCGGGATCAGCCCCTCCTGAAAGAACGTTGGCAGATCCACACCACCATGCGTCACGACCACTTTGGCCCGGCCCGAACGCTGGTCCAGCGCCACATCCGCATCCAGCCCCTGAAAACCCGGCACATCGCCGACTGCAGCCAACGCCAGCTGGCGCAAACGGCTCTTAAAGGTGTAGGACGTCGGCGCCGTCATCGGCCCCTGCCAACTGGCCGTCACCGACTCCACCCGACCGCGCGGCGCATACTGAGTCAGCACCTCGCGCAGCCTGGTGTCCAGCGGCAACCGGTCAGCGATCTGCGCCAAAGCCGCCAGGTCAAGCTGATCGGCCTGCAACTCGCCATGCGCTGCGACATGGCCCTGCTGCCCAACAGACAACACCCGAACGTTACCGCCCGGCCAATGCAGCCCTTGCGCGGTATCAAACGCCAGCGACTGGGTTGCCACCTCAAAACCACCTGCCAGCAGACGTCCGCTCAAGCGGCCCTGAACTTTCTGCAGTGCCAGCAATTGCAAATCAGCGCCCAGCTTGACCGACACCTGCGCCAAAGCCAGGTCGGCCGTCACACCAGCGAGCTGGCCTTGCTTGACATCGCCCCAGGCGCGCAAGGCACCCCGGCCCTGCTGCAAATCGAATCCCAGGTCAGCAAAGCGGCGCAGCTCAGACAGATCCACCCGGCCAAAGGACGCAAATATCTGGCCGTCCCACTCCTGCCAACGGCCATTGCTTCGCGCCAGCAGCGGCTGCTGGAACTGGCCCTGCACACTGAATCGATCGCCCCAGGAACTCGGCGGCGTGGCATCGATGCGCAGGTCATGGTGACGCCCGCTGTTGCGCGCCACGGCATTGACCAGCTGCAGCACCACTGGCTCGGTATGGCGCATCTCATCGGTCCAACGCACCGTGCCGCCCTGAATGGCCAACTCGCGCTGAGAAAAGAACCAGTCCAAGGCATCTTGGTTGACCGGCCCCACGCCAGACATATCCAAACCAGCCACCGAGATACGCCCGCTGGCATCACGGCGTATGTCAAGCTGGGGCTGATCGATGTACAGCTGCTCAAAACCCAGATGCCAGAGCGACCGCGGCGACAAAGACACCAACACGCGCGGCAAACTCAGGGCAACCCGGCCAGCACCATCGAGCATCTCGACAGCACTGAGTTCCAGTGAAGGCATCAAGCCACCAGAGTGCGCAGCCACCGCGCCAATGCGCACAGGTACCCCTAACGCCTTGCTGGCCTGAGCCTGCAGCTGCGGGCGAAAATCGCCGATTCGCGGCACAATCCACCAATGAAGCGTAGCCCAGGTTGCGCCGAACAGCAGCCAGACCATCACAGCGACGATCAACAAGCCACGCGTCAGGGCAGACCAGGTTCTCAGCAAAGTGACGGTCGGGGGAGACAAATTTTTTGGAAATGAAGTTGCACAGCAGAATTATGACCCGCCCCTCCCTGGCGCTGCATTCCCGCTTTGCCCAGCGCGTCCACCGCCGTTTTGAGCAACAACTGCCGCTTCTGGCGCCAGGTCTGCCCACGCCCGAACATCTCCGGTCCACGTTTGACGCCTTGAAAAGCGGCGCGCAGGACACCGGCAGTGCCCTGCGCGTCACACGGGCGCTGGTACTGGAGCGCCTGATGAGCCTGGACTGCGATGCCCAGATCAGCCTGGCACAGGTCACACAAGCCATGACCGACCTGGCCGAATTTGCCCTCAACCAGGCGCTCAACGAGGTGCTGGACGCGCTTGACCTGATCTATGGTGCGCCGATGACGGCCACTGGCCAACGCGCAGAGTTGTGGATTGTTGGCATGGGCAAGCTGGGCGCCCGGGAACTCAACGTCTCCAGTGACATTGACCTGATTTACATCTACGACGAAGACGGCGACACCGCTGGGGACGCACTCGGGCGCAACCGCATCACCAACCATGAATACTTTGGCAAGGTGGTGCGCGCCGTCTACGGCCTGGTGGGAGAGACCACCGAGTACGGTTTTGTGTTCCGCGTCGATCTGGCCCTGCGCCCCAACGGCAACTCAGGTCCGGCGGCCGTGTCACTGGGTGCGCTGGAGCAATACCTGCATGACCAGGGGCGCGAGTGGGAACGCTTTGCCTGGCTCAAAAGCCGGGTGGTGGCGCCACGCGCCAGCATTGAGCGCGGCGCCATCCTGGCTTTGCGCCAGGTGGTGATGCCTTTTGTATTTAGACGCTATCTGGACTACAGCGTGTTTGACGCCTTGCGCCTGCTACACCGCCAGATTCGCAACCACGCCAGCAAACGCAGCGCAGGGCGGCCCGAGCGCGCTAACGATGTGAAGCTCTCGCGTGGTGGCATCCGCGAGATCGAATTCATCGTCCAACTGCTGCAAGTGGTGCGCGGCGGGCAATACCCTGAGCTGCGCACGCGCCCCACCTTGAGTGCGCTGGAACGTCTGGTCAAGGCCCAGTTGATGAACGCCGACACGGCGGCGGCCCTGGCCCAAGCCTACGCGTTCCTGCGCCAGGTGGAACACCGCATCCAGTACCTGGACGACCAGCAAACCCACATCCTGCCCACGCAGGATGCCGATCTGGCCTGGATTGCCTCCACCATGGGGTTTGACTCCGCCAAAACGCTGCTCGAACAACTCGACAGCCACCGTGAACTGGTGGCGCAAGAATTTGACAAACTGCTCGGCGGTGGCGCGCCCGACTGCAAAGGGTGCCACGCTGGCAAAACAGCAGAAGTGGCAACCAGCATGGCGGAACTGCTGCCCCACCTAGGGCAGGCCTTCCGCCAGCGCCTGCAAGCTTGGGAAGAACACCCCCGCGTGCTGGCCCTGCGCGAAGAAGCCCGCACGCGGCTGATGCGCCTGCTGTCTCGCACCGCGCAGTGGGTGCGCGATGAGCGGGTCACCGAGGCTGCGGCTGTCGGCCTGGTGGATTGGATGGAGCCCCTGTTGCGCCGCGAAAGCTATCTGGCCCTGCTGCTGGAGCGGCCCAATGTGCACAGGCGCCTGTTGCGCTTGCTGGGCTCGGCGCGCTGGCCAGCGCGCTACTTGCTGCTGCACCCTGGTGTGATTGATGAGCTGGCCGCCTCTTCCATGCTGGAGGCGCGCTTTGACGCACTTGTGTTTGAGGCCGAGCTGGACCACCGCCGCCTGACGCTGCAAACCGCGGGCGAAGACGACGAAGAGGCCTTGCTCAACCTGCTGCGCCGTGCCCACCACGCCGAGGTGTTTCGCACCCTGGCGCGCGACATCGAAGGCAAGCTCAGCGTCGAGCAGGTGGCCGACGACTTGAGCGCGCTGGCCGATGCGGTGCTGCGCATCACCACCCGCTGGTGCTGGAGCCGGCTCAAAAACGCCCACCGCGAGCAGCCCCAGTTCGGCATCATTGCTTATGGCAAGCTCGGCGGCAAAGAATTGGGCTACGGCAGCGACCTGGACCTGGTGTTTGTCTTTGACGATGACGACGAGCGCGCCCCCGAGGTCTACGGCAACCTGGTGCGCAAGCTGATCAACTGGCTGACGGTCAAAACCGGCGAAGGTGACCTGTACGAAATTGACACCGCGCTGCGCCCCAATGGCAATGCGGGCCTGCTGATCACCCCGTTTTCGTCCTACGCCAACTACCAGCAGCAGCGCGGCTCCAACACCGCCTGGACCTGGGAGCACCAAGCCATCACCCGCGCCCGCTGTGTGTTGGGTGACGCGTCATTGCACACCCGGTTTGAGGCGGTTCGCGCCAGCGTCATCAGCGCCGAGCGCGATGTCGACGCCTTGCGCACCGAGATCAGCGCCATGCGCGCCCGGGTAAGCAGCGCCCACCCCATACGGCCCGGCAAATTTGATGTCAAGTTCAGCCCCGGCGGCATGATGGACGCCGAGTTTGTGATGCAGTTCTTGGTGCTGTCGCAATCAGGCAACCACCGCGAGCTGATGGTCAATGCGGGCAACATCGCCCTGCTGGAACGCGCTGAGGTACTGGGCTTGTTGCCCGAGGGCATTGGCCATGGTGCCGCCAGCGCCTACCGTATCTTGCGTGTGCTGCAACACCAGGCGCGCTTGAACGAAGAGTCGGCCCAGGTCGGCCCCGACGAACTGCAGTCCGAACGCCAGGCGATCCTGGCGCTGTGGCACGCAGTGTTTGATCACTAACCCCTCACCCCGCAACAGGACGTCAGCCGCCTCTCGTGTCTGGATACCCGGCCTGTTTTTCACCCTTCACCGCTCACTTGATATGCCCAAACCCTGTCGTCTCACCCTGTCGCTTCTGGCTTGTTCCCTGCTGCTGTGCGCCTGCAGCAACGACGCCAAAGACACCCACCCCCAGCAGCTGCTCACCAAACGCGTCGCTGTTTTCAAGAAAATGACCCAGACGCTGGAGCCGTTGGGCATGGTGGCGCGTGGGCGCAAAGACTATGTCAAGCCGGAGTTTGTGGAAGGTGCCCAGGCGCTCAAAGACCTCTCGGGCCAACCCTGGGCGTTTTTCACCGCCGACGGCAACTACCCACCCACCCATGCCAAGCCTGAAGTCTGGAGCCAGCCCGCCGAGTTCAAACAGGCACAAGACAAGTTCCTGGCCAGTGTCGACCAACTGGTGGCGGTGGCCGGCAGTGCCGACCAGCCCAGCATCAGCCATGCGGTCAACGAGGTGGAAAAAAGCTGCAAAAGCTGTCACCAGCAGTTCCGCAACGAGCGCTGAACCCGCTGCAGCGCCCAGAGTGCCAAGCATGATAGCTACTTAATATATAGCTATAAGCCCTTTATATATAAGGGCTACAGGCACTTTTCATCAAGAACTCCTGATTTTCTTCACCAGCGCGGTGGTGGAGTAACCCTGCACAAACGGCAAGGCCAGGGCACGCCCACCATAGGCTTTCACCACCTGGGTTTCGGCCAGCTTGTCCATGTCGTAGTCGCCACCCTTGACCAGAATATCGGGGCGCACCAGGCGGATCAACTCCAGCGGCGTGTCTTCGTCAAACCAGGTCACCAGCGAGCTGCTGGCCAGCGCGGCAATCACACAGGCGCGATCCACCTCGTTGTTGAGCGGGCGATCCGGCCCCTTGCCCAGCCGCTTGGCCGAGGCATCGGTGTTGAGCGCCACCAGCAAGCTGCCGCCGAGCGCGCGTGCCTGCGCCAGGTACATCACATGGCCTCGGTGCAACACGTCAAACACGCCGTTGGTGAACACCAGCGGGCGCGGCAACTGCGCCAGACGCGCCAACAACAGCTCAGGCTGGCAGAGTTTGTCGGTCAATGCCAGGGGCGCCTGGGCATCGTCAAAAGCAGGAACAGAATGGGTTTGTGGCATGTCATCGATGCTATCAGGCGCACATGCTGATTTATTCTTCTCGCACCCGCGCCGAAGTGGCCTGCTGGGCATAATCTGACCCGCTATGAACCTGGTCCCCGTCACTACCGATTCGATCCTTATTGGGCAACCCTTGCCGTATGCGCTGCTCGACCAAGACGGCGTGCTGTTGGCCGGCCAAGGCTTCATGGTCAACAGCCGCCAAGACCTGGAGCTGATGCTTGGCCAACGCAGCCAGATCTACATCGACGCAGACCAAACCGAAAAACTTCGCCGCGACTACGTCAGCCGCCTCAATACGTTGGTGCGCCAGGACAAATCGCTCGGGCAGATCGCCGCCGTCCAGTTGTCGCCCTACGAGTCCAACCAGGCCAAGGGCACAGAAGACGACCGCGATGAGGCCGACTGGTTGTACCTGCAGCACCAGGCGCACGCCCTGCTGCGTGACAACCAGGGCGAGACCTTCCTGCCGCGGCTGGAGCGGCTGCAAAACGATCTGGAGCGCGAAACCCAACGCAGCCCCGACGCCACGCTGTTTGCGCTGCTGCACCTCTCTGGCAGCGAAATCCGCCATTACAGCGCCACCCATGCGATGCTGGTGTGCGTGATCTGCAGCCTGGCCGCACGCGATGTGTTGCGCTGGCCAGAGGCCCAACTCAAAGCCCTGAGCCGCGCCGCGTTGACCATGAACATCAGCATGACCGAGTTGCAAGACCAGCTGGCTGCCCAAAAAGAGCCGCCCAACGCGGCCCAGTTGCAGCGCATCCACTCGCACGCTGCGCGCTCGGTCGACATGCTGCAGCAAATGGGCATCTCTGACCCGCTCTGGCTGGAGGCCGTGCTCAACCACAACGTCAAATTGCCCGGCCCGCTGGCGCCCCGCAGCGAGGGCCAACGCCTGGCGCGGCTCATCCAGCGCGCCGACATGTTTGCCGCCCGCATGTCGCCGCGCATCACCCGCGCGCCAGAAGCACCCGGTGTGGCCATGCAATCGTGCTACTTTGACGAAAACAAGCAGATCGACGAGGCCGGTGCCGCGCTGATCAAGGCGGTGGGGGTTTATGCCCCCGGCACCTACGTCAAACTGACCTCGCGCGAGATGGCGGTGGTTGTCAAGCGTGGCCTGAACTCCACCATGCCCAAAGTGGCGGTGCTGATCAACCGCCACGGCATGCCCACCGGCGAGCCGATTTTGCGCGACACCAGCCAAGCCGAGTTCCGCATCACCGCCAGTGTGCCGTTTCGCGAGGTCAAGGTCACCCACACGCTGGAGCGGCTGATGACGCTGGCGCGCCAAGTGACAGCCGAGCGGCCCTGGTAAATGCAGGCGCCAGCCGCAACCCCCAACACCTGCACCGCCACCCTTGCAACAAGCCCAAACGACTTGTCACGGCAAAAAAAGATTACTCCTAAAAACATAGCTATCCGCGCTTGATAAACAAGGGCCAGAGCGCCAAAAGTCTTGTAAAGACCGTACACTCCGAAGCCACCTGGCCCCACCGGCCAGCCCCACGACCCACACAGAAAGACCCTACCGTGACCCTGCCACGCCACCAGGACCCGATTGCCGCCATTGCCACCGCCCCCGGCCGAGGTGCGGTGGGCATCGTGCGGGTCAGCGGACGTGATCTGCAGGCGCTGGTGCAGGCCCTGTGCGGCAAGGCACTGAACCCGCGCGAAGCCAGCTACACCGGCTTTTTGGACGCCCAGGGTATGGCCATTGACCACGGCTTGGCGCTATATTTCCCGGCGCCGCACTCCTTCACCGGCGAAGACGTGCTGGAGCTGCAGGCGCACGGTGGCCCGGTGGTGTTGCAGCTGCTGCTGGCGCGCTGCCTGCAAGCCGCCGCCCAGCCACAGCCAGACGGCCAAGCCACCCTGGCGCACCTGCGTCTGGCGCTGCCGGGTGAGTTTTCCGAGCGGGCGTTTCTGAACGACAAGATCGACCTGGCCCAGGCCGAGGCGATTGCCGACCTGATCGACGCCAGCACCGAAGCGGCCGCGCGCAGCGCCAGCCGCTCACTGGCTGGCGTCTTCTCGCACGAGATCCACCAACTGCGTGACGCGCTGATCCACCTGCGCATGCTGGTGGAGGCCACGCTCGACTTTCCTGAAGAAGAAATCGACTTCCTGCGCAAGGCGGACGCGCAGGGACAGCTCTCAAAATTGCAGCACAGTGTGGCACAGGTGTTGTCCAAAACACGCCAGGGCGCGCTGCTGCGCGAAGGCATCAAAGTGGTGATTGCGGGCCAACCCAACGCCGGCAAGTCGTCCCTGCTCAACGCGCTGGCCGGGGCCGAGCTGGCCATCGTCACTGCCGTAGCGGGCACCACCCGCGACAAAGTGCAGCAAACCATCCAGATCGACGGGGTGCCGCTGCATGTGATCGACACCGCGGGTTTGCGCGAGAGTGATGATGAGGTGGAAAAAATCGGGATTGAGCGCGCCTGGGACGCCATTGGTGAAGCCGATGCGGTGCTGTTCCTGCATGACCTGACCCGCTTGAATGCTACAGAATACAGAGTAGCTGACGAAGATATATCAAGGGCCATGGCCGAAAAACTACCTCAACATGTGCAGGTAATCGACGTCTGGAACAAGGTGGACAGTGCGCCCGATGACGTGCCTGCACAGGGTGTGGCACTGTCGGCCAAAACCGGCGCCGGGCTCGATGCGCTGCGCCAGCAACTGCTGGCCCTGGCTGGCTGGCAACCCGGCTCGGAAGGGCTGTTCACCGCCCGCTCGCGCCATGTTCAGGCTTTGCAACAGGTGCAAGAGCATCTGGCATGGTCGCAAGAACACTTGGCACAACAGGCGAAGGCGCTGGATGTGCTGGCCGAAGAGCTGCGGCTGGCCCAAAATGCGCTCAACACCATCACCGGGGAATTCAGCTCTGATGATTTGCTGGGTGTCATTTTCTCCAGCTTTTGCATCGGGAAATAGCCGCACGTCAGGCCGCCTCACGGCGGACTGACCGAGAATGACCATTTGTATCGGCTCGACTGCTCAAGAGGTTCACCATGTCCGTATTCCATTGGCTGTTTGGCAAATCCAAGCCAGCGCCCACCTCAGTCAAGCCTGCCGCGACCAAAAACGCGCCGGCGTCGGGTCCGGCGGCAGTCGACCCGTTGTCAGACCTCAAACACCAGCGCCATGAGCGGCGTGAGAACCTGTACGACGTGGTGCGCAATGTGATGCTGCGCAGCGAGGTGCTGGCCTCGCGCTACAAGTTCAAAGTGCTGTCGCTCGACGCCCGCGGCCGCCAGTTTCTGGTGATGATCGACTTGCTGGATAGCCAAGTGCTGGCCCATACGCGCTGGCATGCGGTGGAGCAGCTCATGACCATGACCGCAGCCCAGCGCTACGATTTGCAGATCAAGGCGGTGTACTGGCGGTTGGAACCACAGCCTGCTGGGGCTGCGGCCACCATGGCAAACACCGCGCCAGCCGATCAGCCGCTGGTGGCGGATGCCAAACTGGCGTCAGCGGGGGCGCCGGTCAGGCCGGGTTTTGAGCCCATTGACAACGACGAGGTGATGGCGTTCAAGAAAGCCATTTCTGATGCCACACCAGGCGATCAGAACACCCCCAAACCGGGCCAGGTGCTGACCTCGGGGCCGCGCAAGCCGGCACCGCTGCCCGGTTATGAAGACACCCAACTGCTGGAGCCAGACGATGCGGCCTCACCCTTGAGCCGCACCCAGTTCGGCGGGCTGGACTAAACAGCCGCCCGCGAGGGCGCAGTCACAGACCCTCGAAATCCACCAGGGTGAACAGCGGCAGGCCGCTGGCGCGCAGCTTGGCTGAGCCGCCAAGCTCGGGCAAATCGACGATGGCGGCGCCTTCCATCACCTGAGCACCCAGTTTTTCCAGCAGTTTTTTGCCCGCCATCATGGTGCCGCCAGTGGCGATCAGGTCGTCGATCAACAGCACCCGGTGGCCCGCCTTGACGGCGTCCACATGCAGTTCCACGGTGGCGCTGCCGTATTCCAGCTCGTAGGTTTCTTCGACCGTGGTGAACGGCAGCTTGCCCTTTTTGCGGATCGGCACGAACCCCACCCCCAGCTCATAGGCGATCACCGAGCCGATGATGAAGCCGCGCGCATCGAGCCCGGCCACCACATCGGGGCGCAGGGCCGGGTCCATGTAACGGTGCACAAAGGCGTCGATCAGCACCCGAAACACCTTGGCGTCTTGCAGCAGCGGGGTGATGTCACGAAACTGCACGCCGGGGACTGGCCAGTCCGGCACGGTGCGAATGTGCTCACGAAGGTATTGGTTGACGCTGGTGTTGTACATAAAACGGCAGGGTTAGAAAAAAATCAGGCGCCATTGTGCCCGGCTCGGGATTGGGGTCAGGTCGGGTTAGATCAACCTTTGATCAGTTTCAACTCGGCCTGGCTGAGGGCATCGGCCTTGCCGGAAATCACCAGGGTGTCACCCGCCATCAGCACCAGATCGTCACTCATCGGCATGATTTGACCGGACTGGCGGCGCAGGCTCACCAAGTGGGTTTCCTGCTGGGCAAAAGCCAGCTCACCGACCGTCTGGCCGATGGATTTGGCATGGGGCGGCAGCTGCAGGGTGCTCAGGCGCTCCAGTTGCGCCTCATCGGCATCACCATCATCCGCACCACGGAAGAAGCCGCGCAACAGGCTGTAGCGGGCGTCACGCTGCTCACGCACGATGCGGATCACCCGGCGCATCGGCACACCCACCAGCGCCAACGCGTGGCTGGCCAGCATCAGCGAGCCTTCGATGGTCTCTGGCACCACCTCGGTGGCCCCGGCTTTTTGCAGCAACTCCAGGTCGTGGTCGTCCTGGGTGCGGATCACCACCGGCACCTGCGGCGCGTGTTCGTGGATGTGTGCCAGCACCTTCATGGCGCTGGGGGTTTCCAGATAGGTCACCACCACCGCACTGGCGCGTGCCAGACCAGCGGCCATCAAGGCCTGCAAGCGCCCGGCGTCACCAAACACCACCGAATCCCCCGCCGCTGCGGCCTGGCGTACCCGGTCGGGGTCCAGATCAAGCGCCATGTAGGCGATGTGCTCCTTGTCGAGCATGCGCGCCAGATTCTGGCCGCAGCGCCCGTAGCCGCAGATGATGACGTGTTTGTTGGCTTTGATGGATTTGCTGGCGATGCGCGTCATTTGCACCGACTCCATCAACCATTCGTTGCTGACCAAGCGCATCACAATCGCGCTACTGTGCATGATGATGAACGGTGTCGCCAGCATCGACAGCACCATCGCCGCCAGAATCGGGTTGAGCAGCTGTGGCGGCACCAGGTTGTGGGTTTGTCCGAGCGACAGCAGCACAAAACCGAACTCACCTGCCTGCGCCAAATACAGGCCGGTGCGCAGCGACACCCCCGCACTGGCGCCAAAGCCTTTGGTGATCAGGGTGACCATCGCGGCCTTGAACAGCACCGGCAACGTCACCAGGATCAGCACCAGCGGCCAGCGCTCCAGCACCAGGCGCCAGTCCAGCATCATGCCGATGCTGATGAAAAACAGGCCCAGCAGCACGTCGTGGAAGGGCCGGATGTCGGTCTCCACCTGGTGTTTGTACTGCGTCTCCGAGATCAGCATGCCCGCAATGAACGCACCCAGCGCCAGGCTCAGGCCAGCCAGCTCGGTCAGCCAGGCCAGGCCCAGCGTGACCAGCAGCAGGTTCAGCACAAACAGCTCTTCACTCTTGCGCCGGGCCACCTGGGTCAGCCACCAGCGCATCACGCGCGGCCCACCCACCATCAGCAAAGTCACCATCACCGCCGCCTTGAGCATCGCCCACGACAGGGTCTCCGCCATCTGCTCCGGTGACGCACCCAAGGCGGGGATCAGCACCAGCAGCGGCACCACGGCCAAGTCCTGGAACAGCAGCACACCCATGACACGCTTGCCATGTTCGCTATCCATTTCGATGCGCTCGGACATCAGTTTGACCACAATCGCGGTGCTGCTCATGCTCATGGCCCCCGACAGTGCCAGTGCCGTTTTCCAATCCATGCCCCAATGGTCGGGCGCCAATATCGCAAAGGCCATGCTGGCAGCGGTGGTGACCAGCATGGTCAGCGTCACCTGGAACATCCCCAGACCGAACACATGCCGGCGCATGGTGCGCAATTTGGGCAGATTGAATTCCAGCCCAATCACAAACATCAAGAACACCACACCAAACTCGCCCAAATGGCGTACACCGTCGGCATTTTTGGCCAGCGCCAGCGCATTCGGGCCAATCACCACGCCGACAGCCAGGTAGCCCAGCATGGGGGGCAATTTCAAAGAGCGACAAGCCACCACACCCAACACGGCGGCCAACAGGTAAAGAAGGGTCAGATCAAGTGGATTCACCCCTGCATACTAACAAGCGATACCGGGATGAACCCCGCTGGCCGATAAAATGCGGTGATGAAAAACATGCCAACCTCTGCGCCAACTTTTGACGCTGGCCGCGTTCTGATGCTGGCCCGGGACACCCTGGATGTGGAAGCCGCGGCGGTGCTGAGCCTCAAGTGCCACTTGGGCGACAACTTTGTCAAGGCCGTCCAACTGGTACTGGCCAGCCCGGGGCGGGTGGTGGTCATGGGCATGGGCAAAAGTGGGCATGTCGGGCGCAAGATCGTGGCCACGCTGGCCTCCACCGGCACACCGGCCATGTTTGTGCACCCGGCCGAGGCCAGCCACGGTGACTTAGGCATGATCCAGCCGCTCGATGTGGTGCTGGCCATTTCCAACAGTGGTGAATCCGACGAACTCAATGTCATCTTGCCGATGATCAAGCGCCTGGGCATCCCGATGCTGGCCATGACCGGCAACCCGGCCTCAACACTGGCCCGCCATGCAACCATCTTTTTGAACAGCAGCGTTGAAAAAGAAGCCTGTCCGCTGAACCTGGCCCCCACCGCCAGCACCACAGCCCAACTGGCACTCGGCGACGCCCTGGCGGTGGCGCTGCTGGACGCGCGCGGTTTCAAGGCGGAAGACTTTGCCCGATCGCACCCTGGCGGCGCCTTGGGACGCAAGCTGCTCACCCATGTACGTGATGTGATGCGCACTGGCGAACAAATTCCACAGGTGGGAATGGCCGCCAGTTTCAGTGAGCTGATGCGCGAGATGAGCGCCAAAGGACTAGGTGCCGCCGCCGTGATGGACGATGCTGGCAAAGTGCGTGGCATCTTCACCGATGGTGACCTGCGCCGACTGATTGAAAAAGGCGTTGACCTGCGTCAGACCACCGCCGCTGAGGTGATGCACCTCAACCCGCAGACAGTCAAGGTTGATGCGCTGGCCGTGGAAGCCGCTGAGGTGATGGAACTGCGCCGGATCACCAGTGTGCTGGTGATCGACGCCGATGGCCAACTTTGCGGCGTACTCAACAGCAACGACCTGATGCGCGCCAAGGTGATCTGATGGCACCCACCCTGAACTTCGCCCCAGAACTGCTGCTCCAGGCGCAAGGTATCCGCGTGTTGTTTCTGGATGTCGATGGTGTACTCACCGACGGTGGGCTGTACTTTTCGGAGTCTGGTGAAAGCATCAAACGCTTTCACACCCTCGATGGCCATGGCCTGAAACTGCTGCAGCGTGCTGGCATCACACCCGCAGTGATCACTGGGCGCGACTCCAAACCCTTGCGCCTGCGACTGGCGGCACTGGGCATTGAGCACGCACATTTCGGCACCGAAGACAAACGTCCGGCCGCCGAGGCCACCTTGCAGGCGCTGGGCCTGGACTGGAGCCAAGCCGCCGCAATGGGAGACGATTGGCCAGACCTGCCGATGCTGACGCGCTGCGCGCTGGCCTGTGCGCCCGCCAACGCCCAAGCCGAGGTGCTGGCTCAGGCCCACTATGTCACGCGCTTGCGTGGCGGCGAGGGTGCCGTGCGTGAACTGTGTGACCTGCTGCTGGTGGCCAGTGGGCGCTATGCCCAACTCCTGCAAGAGTATTTGCTGTGAACAAACTGCGCCGTGCCTGGGACCAATTGGCCATTTACCTGCCGGTGCTGCTGATGGGGCTGCTGGCGGGCGCCACCTACTGGCTGGTGCGCAATACACCGATATCGGGAATCGCTGGCCCCACCAAAGTGGTGCAGCACCAGCCCGACTACTTCATGCGTAAATTCTCAGTCAAGACCTTCGATCCCCAGGGACAACTCAAAAGCGAGGTCAAGGGCACAGAAGCAAGGCATTACCCCGACACGGACATGCTTGAGATTGACCAGATCATCATTCGCTCCTTCGACAAGGAGGGACACCTGACCACCGCCACCGCCCACAGTGGTCTGACCAATGGCGATGGGTCTGAAGTCACCCTGATTGGTGATGCCAAGGTACTGCGGGCGGCAACGGTGAACGCGTCCGGCAAAGAGCAGCCCACCATGACGTTCAATGGCGAGTATTTGCACGCCTTCATCAACACCGAACAGGTCCACTCGGACCAGCCTGTCGTCCTGACGCGCGGACGCGACCAGTTCACTGCCGACAACATGGACTTTGACAACCGTGAGCGTGTCGTCCAGCTCGAAGGGCGCGTCAAGGGCATCCTGTATCCGGCGATCAAACATTGAGGACCATGGCGCGGCTTGTCCTGATCACCGGCGCCTCCAGTGGCTTGGGCCAGGCATTGGCGCTGCACTACGCTCGCCGGGGGTGGCAACTGGCGCTGGTGGCGCGTCGCAAGGATGTCGTCGAATCCTGGCTAGGCCCTTGTGAAATAAGCGCCGACAGATATCAAATATATAGCGTTGATGTGACAGATTCCCAAGACATGCAGCGCATGGCACATGACTGCATGGCACGCCAAGGCGTGCCCGATGTGGTGATCGCAAACGCCGGTATCAGCATTGGCGTGGATTCGTCTGTGCCTGAGGACCTGGATGTCATGGCACGCATTCTGAGCACCAATGTGATGGGAACAGCCGCCACCCTGGGGCCCTTCATTCCTGCCATGGTGGCACGCGGCTCCGGCACACTGGTGGGCATAGGCAGCGTAGCGGGCATCCGGGGACTGCCCGGCCATGGGGGCTACTGCGCCAGCAAAGCTGCAGTGATCAGTTATTGCGAAAGCCTGCGCGGCGAATTGCGCAACTCCGGCATCCAGGTGGTGACCATTTGTCCGGGCTACATTGACACACCGCTCACGCAAAACAACGGCTACAGCATGCCGTTTTTGATGCAACCCGAGGTATTTGCCGAAAAAGCGTTCAACGCCATTCAAACTGGCTGCAGCTACCGCGTGATTCCGTGGCAGATGGGTCTGGTGGCCAAATTGCTGCGCCTGCTTCCCAATGCCCTGTTTGATAGGCTCTTCGCCGGGCGACCGCGCAAGCCGCGCAGTAGCGGCCACTGAACCAAGCCGCCCTCAAAACAAAAGGGTCCCGAAGGACCCTTTTTGTTGTCAGGCCGAAGCCTGTTTCAAGTAGTAGCTGCTTAGTAGCTGCTACGGCCACCGCCGTAACCGCCGCCGCCATTGCCACCACCGTAGCCGCCGCCACCGCCGGAACGGCCACCGCCGTAGCCGCCGCCACCACCGTTGCCGCCACCAAAGCCGCCACCAGAGCGAGGAGCGCGAGGTTCCATCGGACGGGCTTCATTGACCACGAGGCCACGACCACCAAATTGTTGACCATTCATGGCGTTGATCGCTGTTTGTGCTTCAGCATCGCTACCCATTTCGACGAAACCGAAACCTTTGGAGCGGCCAGTGTCACGTTCCATCATGACTTTGGCGCTGGTAACGGTACCGTGTTGGGAGAATGCCTGCAGGAGGTCATCGTCACGGAAGGAATAAGGCAGGTTGCCTACGTAAAGTTTGTTGCCCATAAAAGGACTCCTCAAAATAACTCAAAACGCGATGGAGTCCATGACCGCTGCAACCAAACCCCTGAAGACTTAGAGAAGACGCGTAACTGGCTTTCACCGCAAACCCATACCACTCCCTGTAAGAGCAATATGCTGAGCATCATACGTCAAGTTCCCTTATTTCAAACTATTTTTTCATCTGTGCGTGAAATGGCATGAATTTGTCGCCCCGATACCACTGTCACGACCCGCCATTGACCTGCCCGCGTCGCTCCTGATGCACGGGAACGCGCAAGTCATCCAGATAATCTTGGGCGATATTGACGCTTGAGCGCACCCCCAGGTCACCGGCATGCTGGGCCAGCCATTGGTGGGCATGGCTTTGCCCCAGGTCGTGCAGCGCGTTGATCAGTGCAGACTCGGTGGAGAGCTTGGTGGTGGCGCCAAGTTGCTCCAGCACAGCGCCACCATCGATGCGGTGCAGCAGCACATCCTTGTAGTGTTCGGGGCTGAGCTTGCCTTCCTTGAGCAGGCGCTTGACAAAATCAATGGCGCGCATTTCAGCCATCAGCGCAGCATTGAAGGTGATCTCATTGAGCCGATCCATGATGTCCACCGCGCTGGTGGGCAGTTTGTCGCGTCTGATCGGGTTAATCTGCACCAGCAAAATGTCGCGGCTGTCACATTGGTAGATCAGTGGGTGAATCGCCGGATTGCCGACATAGCCTCCGTCCCAGTAATGCTCGCCGTCGATCTCGACCGCTTGAAACATCATGGGAAGACAGGCCGAGGCCATCACTGCGCTGGAGGTGAGACGCTCACCAGAAAATACCTCTGCTTTGCCGGTGCTCACCTTGGTGGCAACCACAAACACCTTGAGTTCCTGAAAAGCAGCCAGTCGCTCGAAATCGATCTGGCGTTCGACAAAATCTTTCAGCGGGTTGATGTCCAGCGGGTTGCTTTGGTAGGGTGACATCGAGCCAGACCAGGCCCGCGCCATCGCGTCAGCCCATTGCCCAGTGGGTGAACTGTCCAAGCCGGTCAGGCCAAACATCAAGTCAAACGGGGCGCGTTGCGCGTGACCAAGCGCCCCCATGGCCACAACACCGTTCCAGAAATTGGCCAGCGACTCGCGTGCGGCTTCATGCGCGGCCACGCGAGAACGTCCCTTGGCCAACGCCAAACCATGCGCCATGGCCACCGCGTTCATGGCACCCGCACTGGTGCCACTGACACCTTCGATCTCGATGCGTGGATCTTGCAGCAACACATCGAGCACACCCCAGGTGAAGGCGCCATGCGAGCCACCGCCTTGCAGGCCGAGGTTGATGCGCTGTGTGTGTGCGCCAGGAGCGGACGGGGGTTCTGGATGGGTCAGCATGGCTTGAGCTTAGCAGTCTGGTGCGTTGCGCACAGCCACCACACATCTTGTCGTGCCGGAAAATTCAACAAGATGCTATTGAATATGCAGCAACTTATCCTTTATTAAAAAGGGACAAAGCTCAATTTCCCATCATAGATCCGGGCATGGCGCCGCCGCCACGGTGCGGGCCTTTGCCCCCCGTCGGCTTGCCACCCAGGACTCCTGCGTCAGATCCCGCTGTCGCACTGCTGGACGGCAAAAAAGTTGGGATGCTCAGAACCAGCCACTCGTTGGCAATCTTTTGTTGCGGCGGGGTCAGGCTGGCATACAGATCTTTGGCGGCTCCTTCGACATCCTCCAGTGCGGCAAGCCGATTTTGGAGCTTGTCTACCAACTGTCCAATTTGATGTGTGGCCGCTTCCTCTGCAGAGGGCAAGGTAGGCTTCTGGCGATAGTACGCGTTGGTGTATGCGTCAACTCTGGCTTGGTAGGCATCCCACAAGATGTGTTGCTCCGGACTCAGGCCAAGCCGATCAGATACATCAGCCAGACTGACTTCGCGCAATGCTGACTGGCTTGCAGAAATGCCCTCAGAAGCAGGGGCGGCTCGGCCGACTGGTTGGGCGCAAAGCAAAATCGGCATCAACAGGGCAACCAGGCACGCGGCCCGTGACTTTGTACGGCTGGCCGCAATCCGCCGGGCAAACGGTGTCGAGATGTGGACTTGCATGGTTACAGCAGCCTCAGCGGAACGTAAATTTTGACGCCGTCGCGCAGCACCAGCAAGGCCACGGATTTGCCCACCCGAGCCACCGCCACGCCGACCTGGGCCACCGTGTTAACCGGCAGGCCGTCAATCGCCAACAAAACATCGCCCGGCAACACGCCTGCCCGGTCTGCAGCACCGGCCACGCCTTCAATCAGAACACCTGGCTCGGGGGCGCTCCCCGGCTTCGACGAGGCTGGTTTTTGCTGCAGCAACAAGCCAAGTCGATCCACTGACTTGGTTGACGAGGCATCTGCGGACGCCGGCTTGGCCGGACGCGCCGCGCCATCCCCCAGTTGCGCTTGCAACGTATGGCGCGCCCCTTGGCGCCAGACCTCCAGTGCCACTTTGTCGCCCGGCTGGGCCAGGCTGATCGCAGCCGACAGATCGCCCGCCAAATCAATGGTTTTGCCGTTGATGCTCATCACAATATCGCTTTCCTTGATGCCTGCACGATCTGCCGCGCTATCTTTTTCGACATCAACAACCAACGCGCCGGACGGTTTGCCAAGTTTGAAGGCTTGTGCCAATGTTTGATTGACCTCCTGCACCTCCACACCCAGCTTGGCATGACTCACCTTGCCGGTATGCAAAATCTGCTGTGCGACGCGCTGGGCCACAGCGATGGGAATGGCAAACGACAAGCCCTGATAACCGCCGCTTTTGGTCACAATTTGGGAATTGATGCCAATGACCTCTCCACGCATATTGATCAATGGCCCGCCTGAATTGCCAGGATTGATGGCCGCATCGGTCTGTATGAACGGCACCGAGCCATCACCCGGCAAAGAGCGCCGTGTGGCGCTGATGACGCCTGCAGTGACAGTGCTCTCGAACCCGAACGGTGAACCAATGGCCAGCACCCATTCGCCCACTTGCAGCGAAGCTGACGAGCTGACCACTGCGGCTTTCAAATCCTGGGCGTCAATTTTCAAAACGGCAATGTCCGTCAGCTTGTCCGTTCCCACAACCTTGGCGATGAATTCCCGCCGGTCCGTCAGCTTCACCACCACCTCTTCCGCATCACTCACCACATGGGCGTTGGTCAGAATCACGCCGTCCGAGCTGACGATGAAACCCGATCCTTCGCCGCGAACCGGTATTTGCAATTGCGCAGGCAAGCCACCAAAGCGCTTCTGAAAACCGCGCAAGAAGTCGCTCATGGCGTCGTCTTCCTCCGAGCCTTGGGCGTCGCCCCCCTTGTCATCCGGGGCTTCTGCTGCGGTCGACACCTTGCGCGTGCCCCGCACACTGATGTTCACAACCGTTGGAGCAAACTGAGCCACGATGCCGGTCATGTCAGGCAGCGCTCCTGGGTGCGCCAACACGCCAGCAGGGGCGGGCAAGCTTTGGGCGAGGCTGACCTGGGACGTACCCAGGCAGAACAGTCCAGCCAGTGTGAAACTCAACACCCGCATCGTTGGGCGAAGTCGGGAAAAGCGCAAGAGGTTCAAAGTGTGTCCAGTCGAAGTGAATTGCGTTCAGAAAAATCAAAGCTGCGTGACCGAGCCGGTCACCGTGGCGTGTTGCACGCTTGGCGGCAACCTGCTAAGCCGTGATGTTCAGTCCAGCCTTCCGCTGCAGCATGTCGGTCCGGTTAAGCCAATGTAAAGCTGGTTTCTTCTTTTTGCGGGCAGTCAAGTTCGACCAAGTTCATTGCCGCAGGCAACACGGGCATGACCAGCATCAAACCGGGGTCTGACACGCAAAATGTTCAGCAAAGGCACGCGAACGGCGGCCTTACCAAGTCACCTCACGCTCCGGCGATGCGCTGATGTTGTGAACCGACAGGTCAGCACCGTCGTATTCCTCTTCCTGGCTCAGCCGCAAGCCAACTGTGGCTTTCAACACCCCATACACCGCAAAACCACCAGCAGCAGCCCAAACCAACCCCAAGAGGGTGCCCATGAGTTGCGCACTGAAGGTGACGCCACCCAGACCGCCCAAGGCCTGGCTGCCAAAAATGCCTGCGGCCAAACCGCCCCAGGTACCGCACAAGCCGTGCAGCGGCCAGACACCCAGCACATCGTCAATCTTCCATTTGTTTTGCGTCCAGGTGAACATCGTGACAAATAACGCGCCCGCCACGGCCCCCACCACCAAAGCGCCCAGCGGGTGCATCAGGTCAGAGCCCGCACACACGGCCACCAGCCCCGCCAACGGTCCGTTGTGGACGAACCCGGGATCGTTCTTGCCCGCCACCAGCGCGGCCAATGTGCCGCCGACCATGGCCATCAGCGAGTTGACGGCCACCAGACCCGAGATCTTGTCCAGCGTCTGAGCGCTCATCACATTGAAGCCAAACCAGCCCACGGTCAGAATCCAGGCGCCCAGCGCCAAAAACGGAATACTCGATGGCGGATGGGCGGAGATGCCACCGTCTTTGCGGTAGCGATTGGCGCGAGCACCCAGCAAAATCACCGCAGGCAGGGCAATCCAACCACCCACAGCATGCACCACCACACTGCCCGCAAAGTCGTGAAACTCGGCCCCGGTCGTGCTCTTAAGCCAAGCCTGCACACCCAAATTCTGGTTCCAGGTGATGCCTTCAAAAAATGGATAGATCACACCCACAATGACGGCGGTGGCCATCAGCTGCGGCCAGAACCGGGCGCGCTCAGCAATCCCGCCTGAAATGATCGCAGGTATCGCGGCGGCAAAGGTCAGTAAGAAAAAGAACCGAACCAACTCGTAGCCATTTTTGGCCGCCAGCTCTTGGGCGCCTACAAAAAAGTGGGTGCCATAAGCCACACCGTAGCCCACCAAGAAGTAGGCGATGGTGGAAACAGAAAAGTCCACCAGGATCTTCACCAACGCATTGATTTGGTTCTTGCGCCGTACCGTGCCCAATTCCAAAAACGCAAAACCAGCATGCATGGCCAACACCATGATGCCGCCGAGAAGGATGAACAGGGCATTCGCGCCCTGTTTTAGTGCTTCCATGAAAACCTCTTTTGAGAAAATTGCTTTTTATTAGTGCGTCATCGTGTGATTTTCAAAAAACGCACCAAACTAAAGCAATAAACGCGCCAGATTGGTGTTTACTTTGACTTTACAATCAGCGGTGTCATTGGGGAGTAGCCGCCCTTCTTCATTGAGAGGGGCTTGCGCCAACAGACTTGTCTGGCCAACACCGGCCGACATGGCGCAAGCAAGATCCTGCACAGGGATTTTGGCGAGACCTTTGACTGCGCGCCTCCGTTTTTTGGCCGGGGTAGCCGCGCAGTCATTGGTTTTGAATCCGGCCGGAGACCCTCATGGAAGCATTTCTCATATCCACCGGCATCGTCGCACTGGCCGAAATCGGTGACAAAACCCAACTGCTGGCGCTGATTCTTGCCGCGCGTTTTCGGCGGCCCTGGCCGATTGTCTTGGGCATCTTTACCGCCACCCTGATCAACCACGCGCTGGCTGGCGCCGCCGGGGCCTGGGTGACCACCGTGCTCGGGCCAGATGTGCTGCGCTGGGTGCTGGGTGCCTCGTTTATCGCGATGGCGGCCTGGATGCTGGTTCCTGACAAGATCGATACCGATGACACACCCAGCCAACCACGTTTTGGGGTGTTTGGCACCACGGTCATGGCGTTTTTTCTGGCCGAGATGGGCGACAAAACCCAGATCGCCACGGTCATGCTGGCAGCGCAATACCACAGCTACTACTGGGTGATCGCAGGCACCACGCTGGGGCTGATGTTGGCCGACGCGCCCGTGGTCTGGCTCGGCGAGCGCATGACAAGGCTGGTGCCCCTGCGGGTCGTGCACACAGTTTCCGCGCTGCTGTTTGCAGGCCTGGGCTTGTGGGCGTTGCTGGGTTGACCAGTCATCTTAAAAGTGACCTCTAGCCCTTGTATTTAAAGGGCTAATAGCTATCAAATTAGAAGTTATTGAGGTTTTGCAGCCAAGCCAAGCCGTCTTCAGTTTGGCCTGCAGGGTGGTACTCGCAACCGATCCAGCCGGTATAGCCGATGTCATCCAGGTGGCGAAACAGATAGGCGTAGTTGATCTCGCCGGTGCCGGGTTCGTGGCGGCCCGGGTTGTCGGCCAGCTGCATGTGGCCGATGCGGGCCAGGTGCTGTTGCATCGTCGCCGCCAATTCACCTTCCATGCGTTGGGCGTGGTAGATGTCGTACTGAAGAAAGGCGTTGTCGGCCCCCACCTCGTCCAGGATCGCCAGCGCCTGCTGGGTGCGGCTCACCACAAAACCCGGCATGTCAAAGGTGTTGATGGGCTCCAGCAGCATGTTGAGCCCAGCGTGTTGGAACTCGTTGGCGCAGTAGCGCAGGTTGTTCACCAGGGTTTGCTGCACCAGCGTCTCACGCAAGCCATCGGGCGCCTTGCCTGCCAGGCAGTTGAGCTGCGACACACCCAGCACCTGGGCGTAGCGGATGCCGTTAGCCACACTGGCACGGAATGCATCCACGCGCCCTGGGTGGCAGGCCAGGCCCCGGTCACCGGCGTCCCAGTCACCTGCGGGCAGGTTGTGCAGCACCAGTTGCAGACCATTGGCGTCTAACCGTGCCTTGATCTCCTGGGCGGGCCAAGCGTAGGGAAACAAAAACTCCACCGCGCTGAAACCGGCGCGGGCGGCGCGCTCGAAGCGCTCCAGAAACGGCACCTCGGTGAAAAGCAAGGTCAGGTTGGCGGCAAATCGAGGCATGTTGTTGTCTGGCAGGAGCGCTTGACCAAGTACGGGCCGTCAAATCGGTGATGACGACTTACTTGGCGGCCGCCTCCTGCATTTTTTGGGAATAGGCCGCGAGCCATTCGCGATGGTCTTGTGGCCGGTGAAAGTAATACCCCTGAAAGCGGCTGCAGCCACGGCTTTTCAGGAATTCGAACTGTTCCGCCGTTTCCACCCCCTCAGCCACCACAGATAAGCGCAGGTGTTTGGACATGGCCAAGATGGTCTCGACCAGCGCCATATCGTTGGGGTCGTCTGGCAGGTCCTGCACAAAGCTCTTGTCGATCTTGAGCTCGTACAGTGGCAAGCGCTTGAGATAAGACAGAGAGGAATAACCCGTGCCAAAGTCGTCGATCGAGAAGCGGATACCCAAGGCCGCCAGCTCCGCCATGCGGCCCATGGTTTCGGTCATGTGCTCGACCAGCAGGCCCTCGGTGATCTCCAGTGTCAGGTGTGTGGGGTCAGCGCCGGTTTGTTTGAGGATGTCACGGGTCCGGGCCACAAAGTTCGGCTGAGCAAACTGCAGTGGGCTCACATTAACAGCGATATGCAGGCTGTGACCCGCCGCATCAAGCTGGGCCAGCACTTGGCAGGTCTGCTGCAGCACCCAGTCACCCAGCGGCAAGATCAGGCGCGACTCCTCAGCCAGCGGGATGAAGGTGGCTGGCGCCACCAGCCCACGCGTCGGATGGCGCCAGCGCACCAGTGCCTCGGCACCGGTCACCTCACCATACGCATTAACCTGCGACTGCAAATGCAGCTCAAACGCGTGCTGCGCCACCGCCTCACGCAGCTCTTGCTCCAGGGCATAGCGCTGGGTCACGGTCTGCTGCATATCGGCCTGAAAGAACGAGATTTGGTTGCGGCCACGCTCCTTGGCGCGGTACATGGCGATGTCGGCCTCGCGCATCAGGTCGTCCACCGACTCGTCGTCTTTGGGAAACAGCGTCAAGCCCATGCTGGCGGCGGTGTGGTAGCTGGTGCCAGCGATCGGGATCGGCCCTTCCAGCGCCAGCCGAATCTTGTCGGCCACCGCACGCGCCAGCGTGGCAGCACCGTCGGACTCCATCGCCAGGGCAGGCAACAACACCACAAATTCATCACCACCCAGACGCGCCACCGTGTCTTCCTGGCGCAGGTAGAACTGCAGGCGGCAGGCCACTTCTTGCAAAACCGCGTCACCCAGTGCATGGCCGTACACATCGTTGATGCGCTTGAAATGGTCCAGGTCGACAAACATCAGCGCACCAAAGCGCTGGTTGCGCCGCGCCGCCGCCACCGCCTGCGTCAGCCGGTCCCGGAACAGCGCCCGGTTGGGCAGACCGGTGAGGGCGTCGTGGTAGGCCAGATGCGCCACCTGGGCCTCGGCCTGTTTGACCTGGCTGATATCCAAACAATGCCCGATGTAGCCCATAAACCGGCCCTGGCTGTCAAAACGCGGGCTGCCCTGGTCCATGATCCAGCGGTAGGCGCCACTGACGTGACGCAGGCGGTACTCCATGGCAAAGGGTTCGCGGGCGTCAAAAGCCGCAGCGTAGGTGGAAAAACACAGTGCCACATCGTCCGGGTGCACCCCTTCGGCCCAGCCGTCGCCAAGCTCCTGCGCCAAGGTGCGACCGGTAAAGGCCAGCCAAACGCTGTTGAAGTAATTGCATTTTTTGTCCAGACCGGCGGTCCAGACCAACGCCTGGCCGGTGTTGGCCAGGGTGCGGTAATGGTGCTCGCTGTCGGCCAGCGCGCGGCGCATGCGGTACTGCTCCGTCACGTCCTGAAACACCAGCACCACCCCTTCAATGTCGCCACAGGCATTGCGAATCGGGGCGGCCGAGTCAGCCACGTCACGTCGGGTGCCGTCGCGTGCAATCAGCACCGTGTGGTTGGCCAGACCCAGCACCGTGCCCTCGATGAGCACCCGCTTCACCGGGATCTCGGCGGGCAGGCCGGTGAGTTCACTCTCGATCACAAACACGTCCGAAATCGGCAGACCCCGAGCCTCTTCCTGCGACCAGCCGGTGAACCGTTCAGCGGCCGGGTTCATCAGGGTGATACGGGACCGTGCATCGGTGGCGATCAGGCCGTCACCAATCGAATGCAGGGTGATGGACATGCGCTCCTCACTGGTGATCAGTGCCTTTTGGGCGTCTTCGATGGCTTGCGCCATGTCGTTGAAGTCACGCGCCAGCGCGGCGACTTCCCGCGGTCCCTGCACTGCAGCGCGACTGGAGAGCTGCCCCAGCTTCAGGCGGCCTGCGGCTTGCGACATGTCTTGCAAGGGCTGCGCGACATAACGGTGCAGCAGCAGCCACACAGCCACCAGCACCAGCAAGGCCAGCCCCAAACCGGGCATGCGAGACAGCAAGGTGACGTAACGGGCATCCTGCCAAGCCGTGCCCAAGTCCATCTGAACAAACACCGTGCCCCAGCGCGAACTGCGCACCTCGTTGCTGGCTGCTGGCAGCTCAAACGGCTGCATGCCAGACAGGCGCAGCCCATCCGCCGTCACACGTACCTGGGGCAGTCGCCCGGCGATCACCTGCAGGCGCCAGCCATCATCAAAACCGGGCAGCAGGTTTTTGGCGGCGGCACCAACCCAGGCCTGGCGATGCGCCATCAACACCCGTCCTTGTTCATCCAGGATCATCACCGCCTGCACCCGCGGGTCGGTACTGGCCTGTGCCAAATCGGACGCCACCAGTGTGGCGCTGTTTTGCAGCCCCTGTTCGGCCATGCGGGCCAGGTGCGACACCTCGTCCAGCGCGTCCTGCCGGGCGTCCTGGGTCAAGCTGACCAAACGGGTGTTGAGGCTGTGCCAGGTGGCAAAGGCGGTGAAGATCAGCAGCAAAGTGGCCAGCCCCAGTGGCAGCGCCCATTTCAGACTCAAAGGCAAACGCATATCGGGCTCTCCGTCAAGTGGGCGGCAAGAAACGGCCATCCAGCAAACCATCCAACGCCGGCAGGGTCTTGAGCAGCCCCGAGCGGTGCATCAAGGCCGCGACCGACTGTGCCATCGGGTACAGGGCCGGCGCCGCGCCATCAACCAGGCGGCGGTTGTCCGCCAGGTTCATCAGGTGCAGGCCTTTGAGCGCATCCACGAACTCCGGGGCGCCAATGCCCAGGGTCGGAGCGATCAAGTTGGCCGACTGTGTGGCCGAGTTTTGCAGCACCCCCAGCGCCTGAAAATAGCCTGCCAGTAGCTGCCTGAAAGCGGCAGGAGAGGCCGCCAGCGCGCTGGTACGCGCCACCAACACATCCACAATGACGCCCGGAAACCGCCGACTGTCCACCAGCCGGTGCGCGCCCAGGCGGGCAAGCTGGGTGGCATAGGGCTCGAAACACACCACGGCGTCCACATCACCTTTGGCGTAGGCGTCGATCTGCGCGACAGGCGCCAGCGGCAGCTTGATGACGTCATCGGGGCGCAAGCCCGCCAGATCCAGCGCACGCGACAGCACCAAAGCGCCGGTGGCGGCCTCCTCCACCGCCACACGCAGACCGCGCAGCTGCTCCAGGCGGGTGATGCCGGGGCGCGCCATCACCACATCCGCACCGGCGGAATCATCAAACACCATGAGCACCCGCAGGTCCAACTGGCCCTCGCGCGCCACCAGCCATTCATCGAGTGTGATTGAGGCTGCCTCCACCTGGTCCGAGGCCAGCGCCATCAGGCTGCTGGAGGCAGACGTCATTTCCACCAAACGCAAACTCGGGCTGTTGAGATACGCCAGCTCACGCGCCAGAATCAGACCGCAATAACCCACCCAAGGGTGGGTTGCGACCCGCACCAATGGCTCAGACCGCTGGCATCCACCCAGAGTAGCCAGCGTCAGACCGAGCGCGCTGGCCAAAAGCTGGCGGCGATCCGGGTGCTGAACAGGCATAGGGCTCCTTTGTGTGAGACTGCTCGGAGAGCAAACGTTCGGTCGTTTCAGCCATGCTACAGCAGGCACCTGCGCACTCTGCGGTGCCTGCACCAAGCTGGGCGTGAAAGCTACGAATAATATAGTGAATAATGCTTGTTTAGAAAGGGCTTGACGCCAATTTTGCTCGCGGATTCAACTACGAAGTGCAACGTTCAGTAAGAGGTTGGGCCAAGAGTGAATAGGATGAGCTCTTTGTGACCAGCCAGTCTCAACGAAGCACCATGACCTACACACACTTGACCC
>Ga0302321_100000119_pt1 | contig 71386 bp, 67 predicted proteins | sample Fen_T0_1_FD_202505 | JGI IMG/M metagenome (GOLD analysis project Ga0302321, IMG submission 202505) | Peat permafrost microbial communities from Stordalen Mire near Abisko, Sweden - Fen_T0_1 | ecosystem: Environmental > Terrestrial > Soil > Wetlands > Permafrost | place: Sweden: Abisko... | reverse complement strand
GCGCACCTTGCCCAGCGTGCGCACGATCCCCTGTTCGCCGGGACCAACCTTGTACACGCCACCAAGCGCGACCGCGAGGACCAACAGTACAATCGCCCCTGAACCGAAGCGCCCGAGCGCTGTACCGACGATACTACCCACTCGCGCCACGACGTCGCCGACGTCAGGTGGCTCACGATCATCGAACTTGCTTCGCATATAGCTCTGCTCCTCGAACGTCGACGTTCTACTGCCGCACCCGCCAATTGCCAACGAAACTTCGACCGATGTCGTCGAACGTTGGATCGGTAACAACTAGCTCGGGTCGACAATCTCGCGAGTAGACGATGGAATTCTGTCGGAAGGTACGACCGAAGTGGATCGCCTCGTCTCGATCGATACCATGCACCAACCACGAGGGCTCTCGCCAGGTTCCGTCGGTTTCGTCCTCATATCCCACACAGGACTCAACGCGATAGCAACCGAGGATGAGGAGATCTCGCATGACCTGCTGCCGTTGTTCGTTGACTTTGCGCGGCAGCATCATCGAACGCGGGTTGTAGGCAGTCAGGATCGCGAACCTGCCTTTCAGCAAGTCCGGGAGCAACGAGGGATCCGCGACGATTTCGCCGTCGAGCGAAGTCCTGAGCACTCCCGAGTCGGTTGGCAACTCGTACACCGTCGAAAAATACGACCGCAGTAGGTTCTGATCCACGGCACCGAGGCTAGCGGGTTCGGGTGCGCGGTCAACTTTCTAGGTCCGCGGTTCAGTACTCGAGGTCATCCACCAGGGCGCGCAGCAGCTCTGCGACCGCCCAGGCGCTCGCCGGACAGGCACGAAACTGGTGTGGAGCATCCCCATCGGCCATTTCCGAAACCTGCAGCAGCGCCAGTGAATTTCCTAGGGCTGCCTCCAAGAGCTCGCGCAGCTCGCGCCGCAGCTCCTCGTCCTGCGGCGCCTGCCGAACGTGAGCCCTCACGTAGTAGCCTAGAAGATGGGGCCAAGCTGTGCCTTGGTGAGCCGAGCCTTCCCGCTCCTCTAACCCCCCCTCATGGAAGCCCTGGTACAGCCGATCCTGAGTGTGGAGCGTTCGGATCCCGCGTGGGGTCAGCAGGTCATGTTGAACCTTGGCCAGGATCGCTTCGGCCTGCCACGAGTCAAAGAGCTTAGGATCGATGGCGAGTGCGATCAAAGCGTTTGGCCTCACTGTGGCATCTGCCCAAGCGCCTTCGACGTCGCGCTCGACGCTGACACAATCGAAGGGGTAGTCGCTGTCGGTGCACCAAAACCGATTACGAAAAGCAGCGCGAGCAGTGTCTCGGGCTAGACCGGCTTGCTCGGCCAAAGTCAGGTGACCGTAGCTGTGCGCTAGTCGTGCCAGCGTGTCACAGCCACTCGTCCATAGCGCTTGCATTTCCACGGCGAGGCCGCGCCGCGGGGTGACAATCCAATTGCCGACCTGTCCGTTCATCCAGGTCAAAGGCCGATCATCGGCGCCGTTGGCCAAGAGCCCGTCGGCTGTCATCGAGACGAGCCGTCGCAGCCGCTTCGAACGTAGCCGCACGAAAGCCCGCACCAGTGCCGGATACGCGACATTTCTAACGAAATCGTCGGATACCGAAAGCTTGCGGACGAGTTCGCCTACGGCATCGAACAGAAATAGTGTGGCAGTGGGCGAACAGGGACCACGCGCGTGAGAAACCTCAGTAACGAGATCCGGCAGCAGGCCGACATGCTGGAGCCGAATTGCACCGCTGAGCGCCCGCTTGGCAAATTCGACCTGGTTGGGCACCAGGCAAAGGCCGGCTAGCGACGCCAATGCAGGCCCAAAATGGACACCGTACCAAGGGTAGCCAGCAATCAAAGCGGTCAAGCGCGGCGACTCGACGCGAAATGCTTCTGTGGCGATCGTCAGTCGGCGCACACTGTCCGGACGACTGGCACCCACGTCGAGGCCTCGCAGCTCCGCGCAGGTTTCCTCTACGATGTCTTTGGCGGATTCTTCAGGCAATGCCCCCACGGCGGTTACCAGGTACTGCGGCCTTCCAGGCAGCAGTACCAATTCGAAGGTGCCCGGAGTCCACATATCCTCCTGGAACTCCGCTGAACGCGTTCGATCCTCCAGGTATTCGAATCGACGCCACCAATCTGGCGAACCTACGAACACTCCACTATGCCGGAAACAGAGCGGTGGAAGATCGACATTGGGCTGGATTTCGACCTCACGTGGCCGCAGTGCCACCCGCTGCACCATGGCGCCGTGCTCGTGCATTAGGTCGTGGATATTGCGCAATGGAATCAATGGCCGGAGCAACAACGTGGCTGGTTCGTCCCCATGCCAGGTAAAGCTCATGACGCAGACGTTACGTCTCCGTGCCAAGCAGAGGTCGCGTTGGAGCTCATGCTCACCGATGCGATAGGTCCAATGCGGAATTGGGTCGAGCGCGAAACGCCGCAACAGTCGGTACCCTGGCGTCGGAGCCAGACCAGGAAATTGATGCGTGGAAAGGCGATGCTGCTTGCCGTTCGCATGCAGAACCAATTCCATGTGGCTCAACATGACGTATCGCCCAAGCGGCGGGACGAGTGGAGCCACAAGGATCCCGTGATAGCGCCGCGTGTGCATCATGGGCACCGTGCTCATCGCATAGGCACCGGCGCCATTGGTGTGGATCCACTCGGTCGACTCGAGCTCGCCGTATGTGTCCACGACTGGCCATGGATCGGCGAGTTGACTAGGCAAATGACTCTTTTTCTCGTGGAGCCCCGCTTTGGGCACATCGACTCCTGCACGGATCCAATTTGCGGAATCCTCAGTCACACGTCCTCATGGTCGATTCCCGGAGCGTCGCCGTCAACAGCGTTCCTCGCGGCGCGGTCTTTTTCCTGCGAAGCGGCCAACAATTCCCCATGTGCGAGGCGTAACAGAAACGACTCTCCAGGGGAGATCTCGGCCGGCCCCCGAATCACGCGACCATTGAGCCGGGACGCTATAGCGTAACCTCGACCGAGTACTGCCAACGGAGACAACCCCTCAAGCCGTGCAATTTGTTCCGAATGACGCGCGCGGTTCACATACAACTTGGCCTGGATCCGATCGGTCAATGTTCGCTCAAGCGCGACAACTCGCATTTTTGACTGTCCAAATACCAATCGCGGATCCCTGGCGGCAACCCGGTGCAGCAGCCGAGTAACCAACGGTCGCAATGTGCGCAATCGGTGCAACATCGAGCGCTGTAGCTCAGCCAAATATTCGTCTAGTTGCTGTTGTCGGACCAAAACCAGGAACCTCGGATCCTTCAGCTTAAGTCGCAGCATCTCGCACGTGGCGCGATCCTCCTCAAGTCGGCTGCGCATGGCACGAGTAAGTTCGTTCGCCGCCCGCCCCAAGACATCGCACCTTGTAGCATGGTCTCCGACAACGAGTTCCGCTGCCTGCGATGGCGTCGCCGCTCGATGGTCTGCAACTAGATCCGCTAGTGTCGTGTCGATGTCGTGTCCGACGGCGCTGACTGTCGGAACTCTCGCACGTGCGAGACGACGTACTAAGCGTTCATCATTGAACGCCGCCAAATCCTCGCTGGCACCGCCACCGCGCCCGATAATGATTACGTCGACCAATGGATGCCGCTCGATCAAGTCGAGCGCCGTCAACAATCGCTCGACTGCGCCCTCGCCCTGAACCTGCGTCGGTGAAAGCAGTAGGTAAGCGCTACCACGGCGATTGGCCACAGCCACGATGTCCCAAAATGCCGCACCCGTCGGGCTCGTCACAACACCAATCACGCGCGGCTCGCTCGGGAGGGGCCGCTTACGTTCGGTTGAGAACAGCCCCTCTTCGGCCAGCTTCTGCTTCAACCGCTCGAGAGCCTCCAGAATCGCTCCGCGTCCCCCTGGCCGCGCACGTTCAGCGATAAACTGCAAGCGGCCGCGTGGTGCCCAAAGCGTGGCCTTGCCGGCAATCTGCACGCGGGTGCCATCGAGCAGTAGCCCGCGATAGCGGAGACTTTGACCGCGATACATGACGCACTCGATCAGAGCGTCTTCTCGTTCGTCCTTGAGCGTGAAGTACAAGTGGCCGCTCGCTGCCAGCTTGACCGATGCAACTTCACCAACTACCCATTCATCGCCCGTGACTGCCTCGACCGCACGGCGCAGTCGTCGGTCGAGTTCGGCCACGGCAATGACGGGAGGCTCTATGACTTCCACTGCGCTCAAAGTCGCTTCAATTCGTCGATCAGCTCCCAATCGGCGATCAGGTGCTTCTTGAGGAGCACTGCGATAATAGCCGATACCAAAGCCTCCCATCGTCCGTGGTCGCCAAGAATCTCGCTGGCATCTTGCCCGTGAAGCTTGGCCCGCAACGCCTGCAAGATATCGCGGGCGGTCAGGTTATCCGCGTCGGATTGCGGAGGATCGGTGGGAGTTCGCAGCCGAGGGCTGCGCGCCGGCAGAGTCACTTGTGAACCATCAAGCAACGTCAGCGTGACCATGCGACGCCCCGAACCCTTCCTGGCCTTTGGTACGCTGAGCTGTCTTACGTCGACGTGCGGACTGCTGTCTGGAATCGGCTCAATTACGGCCGGCGCGTCTGGCGGATGGATGCTCGGCACGGGGCGCAGCGATGGTCGAACTGGACGAGTAGATTGGTGTACGTCAGCTGCGTTCGTCGGCGTGTCTACCGTCGGCTGCGTCTCCGTAGCTCGTTTGGCGGCTGGCGCCATCGAAGGGGTGAGGCCCGTGCCCGCACCGTAGTAAGCTCCGATGGCAGCGCGAATGTCCGACGGCGGGGCAATCATCGCGCGCACGGGAATGCCCGAATATTGTTGGATCGCCAGAAGCGCGCGGTCGTCACTTGGATCGTCCATCGCAACATACAGAGTGTTGCCCTGCCCACGGACTCGTCGCACGAAAATAGGAACTAGGCAGTGCTGCTCTGCCAGTTCTTCGGGGACGAAATCGAGCAGTTGGCGCGAGAAATCGATGTGATAGAGCGACACCCAAGGCACGCTCAATTGTTGGCTGAGGATTTGAGTGACCTGAGTCTCGGTCACCAGGCCGGTCTCTACCAGCAGCGTCCCTAGCCGTCGCGGATCGCTCTTCTGCTGATCGAGTACGGAAGCCAACTGCTCCGGCGTGATGATCTGGGCTTCGATGAGCAGTTCGCCAAGACGGACCCGTGTGTTTTGCATCGCAAACCAGCCTACACCGAGAGTCCCGACGACCGAAGTCCTTCTTTGGCCCTTTCCATAAACGAGAAATTTGAAGCATACTTGACCCCAAAGCTGGTGCGGCCTCCCCGGCTGACTCTGCCCCCGCCCGTATGACCCCCCCCTCCGAGTCCAAGGCTTCCCCCCGATGACCACCCCATCCGAGGCTCGAGCCTGCCCGCAATGCGGTACGTCGAGTCCCGCCCAGCACCAGTATTGTCCCTCCTGTGGGTTTCCGATCGCGAATCTTGCTGGGCACCGCGACGACCCTTTCATTGGTCAGACGCTTCCGGGGGGCTACCACATCCTCGATCTTATCAGCGTGGGCGGCATGGGCCGCGTCTATCGAGCTGAGCAAAGCGTTCTTGGTCGTACGGTAGCGGTCAAAATCATCCATCCCCACCTGCTCGCCGACGAGAACGCGGCACTTCGTTTTTTGACTGAAGCCAGAGCTTCGAGTCAGCTCAATCACCCAAATTCGATTGCGGTGTACGAATTTGGACGTACCGTTCAGGGGCAGCCCTATCTCGTCATGGAGTTCTTGCGCGGACGAGACCTCGCTCGCGTCATAGCGGAAGAGGGTTTGCTACCGATCCCGCGCGTCGTAAACGTGCTTATTCAGGTCCTTTCAGCCCTGTCCGAAGCGCATGAGCTTGGGATCGTGCATCGTGATCTAAAGCCCGAAAACGTCGTGCTAGAGCCACTTCGACGCGGTGGAGATCTGGTAAAGGTACTCGACTTCGGACTGGCAAAACTGAAGGCCGATGCCCGAGCACCGCGCAACGTCACGAGCCCTGGGATCGTGTGTGGCACGCCAGACTACATGGCCCCAGAGCAAGGTCAGGGCGACCCGATCGATGGTCGCAGTGACCTGTACGCCGTCGGCGTGATGCTGTTTCAGCTGCTAACGGGACGGCTTCCGTTCGATGCCGAGAGTCCAACGCAAATCGTCATGATGCATTTGACGGTGCAGCCGCCGGATCCGCGCGAAGTTGCCCCGCATCGGGAAATCTCTGACGCGATGGCGGCAGTGGTTTCAAGATCGCTCGAAAAACGCGCCTCTCGGCGCTACCAGGACGCCATCGAATTCGCCGACGCTTTGCGCGATGCACTCGCTCAAAGTGACGTCAACGTCCCGCCGAGTCGACGCTCGATGCTCCCGCTGTCGTCGACCCGCCCGTCTGCCACAATTGCTTGCCCAGCCTGCGGCTTGGTGGTCCCTGCAGGTCGCTTCTGCCTCGATTGTGGCGGCCGGTTGCCGACCGAAACCAATCCGCCAATTCGAGCGAGTCAGGTCAAGTTGCCGCTCGTGTTGCTCGAACGCGACGACGAATGGGAGTGGCTCGGGATCCACGCGTCGCGGGTCGAACAAGGTCTGCAGGCGGCTCGCCTAGTTGGCGAACTCGGAGTCGGCAAATCGCGTCTGCTTCACGATTTCCTTCGCCATGAAGAAACTACAGGGGCCCTGGTGGTCATCACTGGTCCAGATCCATATTGGGCCGAGGTTCCCTGCCACGCAATTCGCGATGCCATCGAACAACTCGTGGTAGTCGAAGACTCGGTTCTCGAAGGTAGTTCGCCGGAGGTCGAGGAGAACGTGCGGCTCGGACTGTGCGAAATCCTTGGGCACGACTCGCCCTCGGCATTCTCGTCTTCACACGAGTCGAAGCGTCAAGCCCGCCTGGCTGCCCTTCGATGGGCACTTGAGAAGGCTCAGCGCGACTTCGCACCGCCCAGCATCATCCTGGCGATAGACGACCTGCAGCGTTTGGACGCCGCAAGTCGACAAGCCTTCGCTGACCTGGTCGACGAGGCGATCAATTTGCCGCTCTTCGTTGTCGCCGCACACACGCCCAATTTCGATCCCCTTTGGTCGGCTCGTCACCCCATTCGCCAAGTCCGCGGTTTGCAACCCGAGACGGCAGGTCGCTTGTTGCGCTCAGCTCGCGCCGAAGTCCCACCCGGGTTGCTCGATAGTCCCACGGTGCCAGCCCTCATGCTGGATCAACTACTTCGATTTAGCCAGGAGGGCGGAAGTGATCCTTCGCCGCGATTGGTCGATCTCGTCGCCCAACGGCTCGACGTCTTGCCGCCCGAGCCGCGCCGGGCCTTGCAGGCCATAGCAATACTAGGCGATCGAGTAGACGCGTCGCTCGTCACCGAATTGGTCCCGAAGACTGACGATGTTGCAGACGCGCTTCAACACTTGGAACAGCGGGGCATGATCTGGTCGGCGGCACAGCAGTTGAGCATCGATCACCCCCTGCTGCGTGACGTCGTCCTTGCGGCGATCCCGGCCGCTGTTCGGCGCGAGCTCCACACCAGAGCGCTCGTCATTGCCAATCGGCAAGCATACCCACTCGAGGCGCGAGCGCAGCTCTCGTTCTACGCGGAAAACACATTTCAGGCGCTGCTGTTGTTGGAGCGCGTTGCAGAAAATGCAGCGCAGCGCGGTGACACAGACACGGAAGTACTCGCGTTGCGGCGCGGCCTCGAGCTTGGTCGCATGGAAATCTCGCGTGGCGAGTTGGACGATCCGATGCGCGCAGTCGTCATCTTCAGTCGCAAGCTCGGCGCGGCCCTCACGCGCGCAGGTAATCTCACTGACGCCGAAGGGATCCTGCGCGAAGCATTGGACTATGCGCCCCCGAGTGGACCCGAACGTGCCCAGCTGCTGGCAGCACTCGGTCACGTGGCGCGAGAACGCGGCAGGACTAGCGAGGCGATGCACCACCTGGACCTCGCGATCGAAGCGGCCCGCCAGACGGGAGCACATGAGCTCGTCGCCATTCTCGGTAGCACCAAAGATTCGTGGCTGGCCAGTCGCTCAATAAGACCGTCCCCGATAAATCCGCGCTAGCCGGCCCCGGCACGTTATCGATGCCCTGGCAGAATGCTTGGGCTTCCGCTACTTTGCGCCCACCGGTAAAAATCACGGCCGCGGTCGAGCAACGCCAGTCTGGATCTCGCCGATCACCGGTGGAATAAGCCTCGTTTGGCATGGATGGGGTCGCCATTGTGGACAGCGATCTGAGCGAAGCCGTAAGCGCGTTAAAGCAGAGTTTCCAAAGTCGAGGGATTCGCGCGACCTTTGGCCGCGCCGATTCGGAGCAGGTCCAGGCACTGCGGGCCAAGCTGAAGCTCCCGCGACGCTATCGAGAATTCTTACTCGAGACCGATCCGCTTGACGTCGAAACCCGAACCCCGAGCGAGAACGTGCGGTTGCTGCCTGCTGCGCGGTTACGCGAGGAACAATTCGGCTTCGCCCTGTCCGCAACGGGTGAGGCATTGGACCGTCCGAGCCAAGTGGGGTGGCGACGCACTTGGATTATCGTTGCGCACAGCACATTGCTCGGGGATCCATATTTCTTGGACACAGCATTGCCTGATGCCGAGGGAGACTGCCCAGTATTTACGGCAATGAGCGGCACGGAACAGTGGAAACCTCGACTTTGTGCGTCGAGCTTTGCGCTATTCGTCCGGATCTTGGCGCTCGGAATGGAAATGGCCAAGGGCTTCGCGGACGAGGACATCGATATCGACGACGAGTCGGTGTTCCGTGAAGCGTTTGGTCCAAAGATCCGCCAGTACGATCCCGCAGCAGTCAAAGCCGGACATTGGACTTAGTCTCGGCTGCACACACGACCGAGCTGGATCGCGCAAATCGCGTAGGCACGTGCATCTAGACTAAAGTGCGTAGTCGAGACTGATTCCAACCTCAACCCAGGGCCTGCCGAGTGGACGCTGGACCTGCTCGACGAGGATCAGTGGCTTTGGAACCATAACCCCAATCCGCGCCACGCTCCCTATGCTGAGGCGCGGCAAGGGGCGGAGCCAAGTACCGACTCCGGCTGCCATCGTCATGGTCCAAGTCGCAACGTTCACGCCTGTGATCGGGGCGATGGCGTGTCCACTCACGACACAGCGTGCCACACCGATGGTGAACAGCGGCTCCAGACCGAACTGACGTAGAAACAGGGCGAAAGGCCAGCGCGCCTCAATGTCAGCACGGTATACGTGATAGTCGGCGCGGGAATGCTTGGCTTCAAGGCGATTCGACGCGAGCGGGAGTGAAAACCGAGCCGCCATGGTCCAACGCGAAACGATTCGGTAGCCGCCCGACAGCGCAAATCCGGGGACTGGATTGTTTCCGAGTGCACTCCAGAAAATCGTGCCCTCGGACCGAAGTACGATGCGAGGCGTGGGTGGCGCGGCAGAAGATCCTGGTGACGGCAGTTTGTGGTCCACCCTTGCCTGGGCCGGAGATTGCGGCAGCGCGGCGGCAGTCGCCGTGAATGGGTCGGCTCGCTCACGCAGGCTACTGCGCAACAATTCGACGGTCCGGAGCGCTAGCAAGGTGGGCGCCTCCTCGGTCTCTGGCAATGAAATCGACATGACTCGCGATTCGCCAGTCTCACGATCGGGGAACCACACGTGGGCCACGAGATCGAGCTCAACACGTTCGGTCGCCACGCTTGCCATCGCCTGAGCGAGCTCGGCGACGCGCCCCAATTCCGCGGCAGCCGGCACTCCGCTGGCGGAAGCCAGAATCGTGTCAAAACCGTGCATTCGGAGTTCGCCCTGCAGTCGATTAAATATCTCGTTCAGCACGACATCCCCGACATTCGGACGCACCAACACGACTCGCTCTGCATGGCAAGGTCGAGCAAGACCGCTCAGCATCAGTACCGCGACCATTGCCACAAACGACCAGCGCCGCATCTCAGCGACCAACTGCGTGGCCCTACCGGCGCTCCAAGATTTGCTTCGCAGTTCTGGCCCCCACACCCCTAGGATAGAGCTCGAGGTATTGCTGAGCCGCCTTGCGGGCTGATGTGTTGCCATTGGTCACTACGAGCATGCGCAGCCTACCGGCAAGCGCCTCCGCGGAAAAGCCACCATTGGGAGCTGCCGCGACATATTCCTCGTACCACCGCAACGCCGAAGCATTACGCCCTCTTGCTTCGTCGACCGTCCCGAGCAAGTAGGCAGCAATCGCCGCCTGGTTCGGATAGCGCTCCCGCAGGGTCCGCAGCGACGCCTCTGCCAGATCCAAGCGGCCGGAGTAGCGCGCCGCGTCGGCCAAAGCACGCAAGTCCGAGCTGCTGCATCGGTCGACACAAGATTTGAGCCCCATCGCTTCTGCTTCAAGAACGACTCTGGGTGACTCGCCCAGCGCCACCATACTCGCCCACGACTTCACCTCTCCCGCAGGAGCGACGGGAAGCTTGGTGACCGGCCCCGCAGATAGACCAGTAGCCCGTCGGTCATTCACATTAATAACACTCGACAATACGCTGCGCGGAGATTGGTCGCGCGTCGGCCCGACCACAACTGCCGCTGCACGTGGCGCATTCGGGCTGGCGCTCGTCGCGGGCGTGGCAATCGCATCAAGCTGTGCTTGGTGCTCGAGGGCACTTGGAGTCACAGCCCATTTTTCGGCGCTCGCGTTGGCTTCTATCCGCTGTCCACTACGAAGCGTTGCCGGCGCAGTGAATTTCGGCCCATCAACCTCAACTCGCCCCTCGAGCATGTCGACGGTAAATCGACCATCACTCGGGATCCATTCGACAACGAACTTGGTGCCAGTGACCGCGATGGTAAACGGGCCCGCAATGACGTTCCATCGCGTGTCGTGCGCACGGTGAACCACTTCGACCGTGGCCTTGCCGCGCCCGATCACCAAGGTAGCACCGTCCATCCGCAATTCGGACACTTTGAGTCGTGTCGCCTGGTGCGCAACGACCGTCGACCCGTCCGTAAATTTCAACAGCGCCGACGCGCTGTCAGGTGTCTCGACGTAGGAAGAACTGACCTGCCCCGGACCCAGCACTTCAAATGTCAACGGCACGAGCTCGCGTGTATGGCGCAGCCCAAACCACAGCACTGCCACCGCCAGCACCGCCGTTGCGGCAAGCAGCCACGCAGCCCGACCAAGACGCAGATCCGCACTGCGTCTTCCCAGCCCTATTTGACTGACTGCTCGCCGCAGCCGCTCGGCCTCGTCGTCCAAGTGCTCGACAGTGGCATCACGCAGAGCTGCATCGCGAAGATGCGCGCCCAATTCGCGCGCTTGGATTTCGGCGTTGTGCCCGGCATCGAAGTGATTCATGCCCGCCCCCCGATGTTCGCCACCAAGTAAGCGTGCAGCACGGCGTCCTGGCCGGCATGAAACAGGACGCGCTCGCGGCCCTTGGCGATGGCACGTTTTGCCGTCGATTCGGAGACACCGAGAGCCACGGCTACTTCTGCCGGCGAGAGGTCGTCCACGTAGCGCAGAACAAACGCCTCGCGCGCACGCTCGGGAATGGCACCGAGCACCCTAACCAAAGTTCGAACCACGTCGTTGGCTTCTACTTCGGGCGCTTGCACCGAGTGTTTTTGGCCTTGTGTCGCGAAAAGCCCCAACCAACGCGACCGCCTGGCCCGAGTGCGTCGCTCGAAGGTGGCACTGCGAACAGCCGCGCCGAGCAGATAAGACCGTAGCGCCGACGGATTCTGGATATGTCCAGCGCGCCGATAGAAACCCAAAAAGACATCCTGCGTTAAATCGTCGATAGCGTGGTCGGGACCCAAGCACGCAAAAAGCGCGGCGCGCACCGCTGACGCGTAACGACACCAAACGACATTGAGCGCTTGCCCGTCACCGGCCGCCACTCGTGACACTAAGTCGGCATCGCGACTGGCGTCCGTAACGCGGTCGCGCGGAAACTCCCTCACATTGGACGGGCGAACCGACGGGACACGGGCGGCAGCCATGGCAACTAGCATGACAGATACAAGGTTGCCGAACTGGCCGTTCCGGACCGAAGAAATTGAACACCCCAATATCCCGACCATCCGACCAGGCGATGCGGCCGACTTGGCAAACCACCCGGAACAGACGAGCAACGCACACCGTAAGGCGCCACGAGCGGCGGCGGCGGCTCACTGCGAACGCGGCAAGAGACTTACCTCAGTTGACCTACTTGGTTGCGGCCTGCAAGTAGCCCCGCGCCAAGAGCTCGGCCAAAATCCGGGCGGTATCGATGTCGGAGTATTTGCTGCGCTCGAACAGGGTCGTCACGTTGGGGCAATTGAGGGCCAGCTGCAGCACGTCGAGTTGACGCGGTTCAAGCTCGTTGAGCGGAGCGGCCATTGGCGTCTTCAGCTGCAACGCTGCATCAAGCGGCGGCAGCTTCTCGCGGACGGTCGTCATCTCGTCCTGCTGACGCAATACCTCCATCAATACCTCGGGAACCGCTGCGTCGAGCGCTGCTTTATAACGAGTGGCATCGTGGGGCTCAAGCTCGAACAATCCGGAGTTCCAATCGATCATGCGATAAATGCACTTGAACGGGGGCAGGTCTGGCTGCTCTTCAATCGTGGCGAAATGGATGCGGCCCTCGTCGAGCATGACCTTGCCGACACGGCCCTCGTTATGGAGCACCAAGACGCCGCTCTTTCGACTAGTTGAGAACAACTGGAGTAGATCCGGCAGGGGCACCTCTTCGAGGTGACCGGTCATACGCGGCGGCTCATCGTTTCCAGGTGTTGAATTCGTGCGACGCCGCAAGCCGCGGCGACCAGCAGCCGGTTTCACATTCGAGCGCGAGTCTGCGCCAGACGCCGAGTCTGGCACCACCTTGAGAATGCTGGTGCCAATCAGGATCCGATCGCCCTCGTGCAACTCGGCGTTTTGGATCCGCTCACCGTTGACGAAGGTACCGTTGGTCGACCCCAAGTCTTCGATCGTGATCTTGGCGCGACGTACAGTCATCTTCGCGTGCTTGCGCGAAACCATTTCCTCGACGAGCACCATATCGAGCTCGCTCGATCTGCCAACGATGATGTCCTTTCCGTCCTCCAGGGGAAACTCACCCCCCTCGTACTTTCCGGAGATGAAACGCAAGGAAAGGCCGAGCCGGCGTGAACCGGTTGGCGGGCGAACTAGTTGCGGTTTTGTTCCCTCAGGCATGTCCGCGGACGGGCGCTCGTTCTGACCTGACCACAACCTGCGGACAGGACGCAGTCCCTAAAGTAGCTGGGCCTTATTGGTTGGGTCAAGCGGCGCCGTCACTCCATTGGTCGAGTTTCTACACGAGACCTGGGGTGGAAGTCTCCAAATTGCTCGATTTCGTTTTGGCCGGTCCGGCGTGATAGCGGATGGGGCCACCCGCCTGGATTCTCTCGATGCATCGAGGTGATGTAGGTCAATGGAGCCAGGTACCCGGAAATTCGGACGGCCGCCCCAATTGCCGTTCCGACGGGTCGTAGTGGTGCCGGCCGGCGACGCCCCAATGGCTCGCGCACTCTACTTCCGCACGAATACCCGCTGTTCACCAATGCCGAGGAGCGCCACCTGGCCGAGGTCGATTCCACGCCGCGACATTTCGCCCAACAGCTCGAGTCCACAATCTCCGGGACGATCCTCGCTGTTGATAAACGTGTCGAAGTGAATGGGAAGCATCCGCTTGGCCCCCAGCGTTCGGAAGGCGTCGAGCGCTTGAGCTGGGTTCATGTGGGCGCGCTGCATGAAACTGCGCGGAGCGATCGGACAAATGGGGAGTAGGGCCAACTCAAGGCTGGGGAACCGTCGCGCGGTTGCACGAAACGCCGACCCATCGAATACCGTGTCCCCACCGAAGTAAACTGATATCCCGTGATACTCAAATACGTAGCCGGTAAACGCTCGCGGGTACCAAGCGTTGTCGACTCTGAAGCGACCGCCAGCGTGGCTAACCGGCACCGCCGTAATACGCAATCCCGCTTGCTCGTAAGTTTGCCAGGCAGCAAGGTCGCGACTCTCGAATGGGTAGCGAGGCAGATTCTCGCGACCGCCGGGCGGCAACAACACCACATCAACCTTCTGCTCAAGCATCGCCAGCGAGTCGTAGGAAAGGTGATCGAAATGTAGATGCGAGATCACAATCGCGAGCTTTGACGGCAGGTTCACCGGATCGACCCCGGGTTCAACCAATCGCGGCGCGACCCCACCGGCCGTACGCGTAAATACAGGATCGGTCAGTACGAACCGGTCGTCGATTTGAACCAGCGCGGTCGCGTGCCCCACCCAGAGCACCGCCAGGCGCGCATCGGAACGCTCGGGTCGCGTTATGCGATGTTCGAGTTTCTTCGGCGCACGGAACGCCCTCAAAGTGCGACCGAGCACGCGCGAAGCCGTGCACCCCAGCGCAGTGAGCAAGATCGAGCAGGCGACGGCAGTAGCACGATAGGTCATCAGTAGGGGTGCAGGGTGAGTGCCAGGATAACTTCACGATTTACCAATCGCGGCGCCACGGTCACGCTGATTCCGAGTAAGCTCGAAAGAACATACAGACCCAACTCGGCGGCACCACCGTGATGCCGATTCTCATAGAAGTACGAGCCGCCGACAGAAACGACAAGTGACTCGCCTCGACCAATCGCCGGCACGTACAGGCGTGTACCCAAGCGGCCCAGCCAATTGGAGTCAGCGTTCGCGGCACAACAGGCCCATTCCGGTGATAGATAGAGTTCGATTGCGCCAGAATGTCGAGCCACTGGACTGACCGCGAATGAACGCCAGTAACGCTGTGTGACCCCGAAAGAGTAGAGCAGCGGTGTCACCTGCCACCGAACACCAGCCGTCGGCCCTCTTGCCCCCGCGACTAGCAGTGGACTTGGTACGAGCTGCGCCGCAGCCCACAACAACGCCGCATTCTCTGGCCAGTTCGAATTCATCGGCGAGGTTGTATTAGCGAGACAAGTACTGTTCGTGGTGCAAAGCACGAGTCCCAAGGCGCGCCCACGCAGTTGGCGGCCCAAGACTGGACGCCGAGAGGCTCGAAAGCCTAACGTTGGCCGCTGGCGAAACATTGTGAAAGCCACACGGCAAGCACGGTCGCAGCGTGACCTTTGGCCAACAATTGAACGCCGCCCGCGGCGCTCGGGAGCTTATCGTACACGACTCCGCTCACTGACATTTGATAGTCGAGATCGTCGAGATCGATGTAGACCGGGTGGGCCTCACCGTGGCGATCGAAGCAGCGCGCCAGGTACCCGGGCAACCAAGTTGGGTGGACATAGATTCGCCACGCTTCGCCAACCGGAGAGCAAAAAATGTCGAGTTTCAAATCCTCGTTCGAGCGTGGCACGTGGCCAAGTTGATTCATAGACTAGCTCCTTTGATACGACTGTTCCCCAGAACATGGGCTGAGCGCAATTGAGTCGAGAGCCGCGAGAAATGCCTGGGCAGAGTGGAAGCGCTGGCTCCGGTCGGTCTCGACGGCGCACAGCACTATCGCGTCGAGCGCTTCGGAACAGTCAATGGCTCCGGACTGCGAAGGCGGGCCGAAAACCGGTGATGTGGCCAAGTCGAAATTGCTGTGCAACCCCACAAGGCACACGTACATTACGACACCGAGCGAGTAAAGATCGCTATCTGGCTCGACGCGCTCACCGCGCAACGCCTCCGGCGACATGAACCGCGGCGACCCCAACATCATCCCCGTGCGCGTCAGCTCAAGCGGCTGCAACGATGCTCCGCCAGCCAATCCGGCCATTACACGCGCAAGGCCAAAATCGAGGAGTTTCAATGCCCCGTGCTGGCTTGGGTTTTCCTGCAGAAATAGGTTCTCTGGCTTGATGTCACGATGCACGAGTCCGATTGCGTGAGCGGCTTGCAGTGCCGACAGGGCTTGTCGGCCAAGCTCGACCACCTCGGGACCAGGCAACCGCTTGCGCTGCAGTAAGACGCGGTCGAGTCGCTCGCCCTGCAAGAGTTCCATTACAAGGCATGGTCGCCCGTCGCCAGCGATCCAATAATCCGTCACTTCCACGATGTTCGGATGCTCGAGCGTCGCTATTGCTTTCGCTTCAAGCTTCAGTCGCTCAATCAGTTGCTGGTTGCCGCGATGGCGCCGATGTAGAACCTTCAACGCAAAATCCCTTCCAATGAAATCGTGTCGAATGGCCCAGACTTCTCCCATGCTGCCGCGACCAAGCAGAGAGAGCGGGCTGTATGGGGTACCGTCGAGCACAGACTCGACGTCAGATCTCGAGGAAGGTCGTTCACTCGTCATTGCTGACTCACCATGAAGTCATCGGGCGGTGAATCGGCACCGTTGCCGAAAATCGACCGTGCCGCCAACAAAGTCTGTCTTGGAGTCATCCGACCGGACGCAGCACGCCGGCCCCTTAGCCTATGTGAGTCAGAACTAGTCCACCCATTTGGTCTCAAGACGCCCTCGAGAGTACTGATTGGCAGCGCTGCGTCAACGGGCCCACCAAGCGCATCGAGCGCTACAAACTCTGTCGACGGACGCCAGGCTGCTCTTTGCTCTAACAAAAATCACGATGAACCCCTCCGCAGTCCCGATCCCCCTGTCTCGCGCCCCGCAGCCGGATCCCTTCGTTAGAAGTCGCTACCGCAGCGTCGAGCAGCTCACAGAGAGTCGCACCGGTGCGCTTTACGTGATTGAACACGTCGAGCTAGGCAAACGCTTCGTTGCCAAGGTCCTGCACTCGGCTCAGTTGCATGACGCGACCGTCGTCGATCGCTTGCGCCTCGAAGCACAGTCGCTTGGACGCCTACGTCATCCAAACATCGTTGGGATCACCGGGTTCGAATACACCGAGGACGGCCGCCCCTTCATTGTCATGGAGCATCTGCGAGGCAACACGCTGGCCCAACGCTTGTCCGAAGACCGCCAGCTGCCGCTGGGCGACGTGCTCGACTGGGTACGGCAAGTGACTTCTGCGCTCGATGCTGCCCATGCCATTGGCATCGTCCACCGCAACGTTTGTCCGGAAAATGTCTTCTTGCATCGCACGGCGAGCGGAAGTGTCGTCCCCAAGCTGCTCAATTTTGGCTCAGCTCGAGTGATTTCCGGCATATCCGAGCGCGCACCAGCGCCTCTAGCCGTTCCCACCAAGACCGGTGCCATCGTGGGCGCACCAGAATTCTCCAGCCCAGAGCTAGCTCAAGGACGAAAAGCTGACGCTCGTAGCGACATTTACCAGTTGGGACGGATCTTGGACCTGATGTTGACTGGTCGAGGTGCCGTGCTCGCCGTGGAATCCGACCCGCGCTCTGCCTCGCCAACCGCATCACCATCTCGCTACGCCTCGCCCAAACTGCCCCCGGAGCTCGACCAGCTCGTCATGAAGGCGCTCGCCCAAGATCCCGGTAATCGCTATCAAAGCGCGGCCGAAATGGGGCAGGCGCTGCAACAACTTGCTCAATCCACCGCTGTGCTCTCTGCCACGCCCCGAGCCGATCGCGCAAAACGCGTGCTTTTGTTTCTCGGCCTGGCCGCTCTGGCGGCTACACTCGTGCTCGGAGCAGCCATGCTGCTGGATTTGTGGCGATGACCAACTACGGACGCAACGGCCCATTCCTGGCAGGCGCTCGATTACTCGAACAGTATGAGATCGTACGCTTGCTCGGCACCGGAGGCCACGCCTACGTCTACGAGTGTCGGGACCTCTTCCTCGACGAACACCTTGCCGTCAAGGTGATTCCCAATCCCCCCAATCGCGGCCGTGATCTTCTGAATCGCGCTCGAGCCGAGGCGCAGCTGCTGCGGCGGTTGAGCCACCCAAACGTCGTTCGTATGCACACAGCGGCGGAGGTCGGCGAGAACATGGTCTGCCTCGTGATGGAGAAGCTCGATGGCATCAGCCTGCGCCACCTGCTTGCCCTGCTGGGCCGCTTAAGTGTCGTAGAGGCCGCGACCATTGTGCGTCAAATCGCCATTGGCGTGGCCGCCGCCCACGAACTCAACGTCGTTCATCGCGACATCAAGCCCGACAACGCCTTCGTGTTGCCGCCAAACAACCACGTCAAGGTCCTTGACTTCGGGATCGCCAAATTCCTTGGCCACGGGCTTCAGACCAGCAACAAATATCGCTTCCAGGGCACGCCGCTCTACATGAGCCCCGAGCATCTGAAGGGCGCTGGCGTCACCGTGCGCTCAGATATCTACCAGCTCGGCACGGTCTTCTTCGAACTGCTCACCGGCATCAATCCCAACCTGATAGATCTCGACAATCCCGGCTTCGAGCAAGTCGCTTTCGTGCAGATTACACGACCCACGCCATCGTTGCGACGAATCATCCCGAATGCTCCCGAAGCGCTCGACTCCCTCATCCAAAAAGCAACAGCCAAGGAGGCCGAGGCGCGGTTTGCGTCGATGTCCGACTTCGTGTTGGCTTTGGATGAAACGATGCGCGCGTTCGCTTCGTCGCACCCGGAAGAAATCCACCAGGTACGCGTCGTCGATCCTGCACTAATGCAAGCAGCCCTCGAACTTGCCGCGCGCGAGGACTCGAGTGCCTGGAATGGCAATACCGAGACCTCCCCGTTTGCTCCCCGACGAACGGATTCGACCATGCCGCTCGACATCGGCACGGCAACTACCGGGCGGATGAGTGGCCTTCCGCCAACGGACAAAGTCGCATCCTTCCACCCGGTGCCGCAGCTTTCTGGCCAAGGTGCGCTCTCGATCCCCAAATTGTCCCCCTTGCGCGTCGCGCTTCAGTCGGACCCCGTACGCAGACGCCAGTCAATTTCATTGCTTTTCATTCTTGCGGCGCTCGGCTTCGGCATGGCCGTTGGGGTGCTACTGCTTTGGCTGAAGCCCCGCAGCGGCGCCGCCGCAAGTCCGCACTCGGCGCCAGGCGAAACCTCCGCCGCCGTGTCCGTAGGCCTGTTTTCGACTACAGCAGCCAACCTAGGCGCAAACCCGGTCGCGATGGTGCCCACGGCTCAGCCGCAAACCCCTGCTGGCGTTTTGCCGGCACTTTCACCGTTGGCCGTGCCCGCTGCCGTTGGTCGCAATGCCGCATCAAGGACCGTTAGCTCGGCTCCCTCCCAGTCACCTGAGCCTCAGACCACCCCTTCAGCACCAGCAGCATTGCCTACGCCGGTCCCACTTGTCGCAGGTGAAGCGGAACCAGAGCCTGCCCCAGATCCTGCTCCACCAAACAGTGCGAACCCCCGACTCTTGACCGGGGATATCAGTCGGTAGCACTTGCCCCTGACGATATGAGCGCTCGACCGTATCTCCTGGCACAAGAAACGCGACGAGTTAGCAACTTGGCTTAGGCTCGCGACTCGCTGCCACCAGACCGGTTATCGTCGGACCTGGACTGGGCTGGCGGTGACCTTGCCGCTCGTTCTCGACGAAGACGGCGTCAGAGTCGAGCCCGATCGGTCGTCGCGTTGACTGGCCTGGGTGGCCAGCAACGTAAGCGCGACTAGCGCGATGACTCCGCCCAAGAACCCTAGCGCTATCCCCTTGAGCGCTGGTGGCAATAGGCCCAGGTCGTCTTCGGTCTCGGCGATCTTCGCGGCTTGAGCGGCCCTGTCGGCCTCAGCTCGGGTCGAGGACATTCGACGTGAGGCGGCTGCGGCAGCAGCCAGAGTGGTCGGGTGTGGCATGGCATTGCACGTGGAAAGGTAAGGCTCGGGCCCGTGCCCAACTGGCGCCCACAGTTGAATGTCCACAACGGCACGAATCCATCACAGATCCCTGTTCGCCTCACATTTTTGAGGGAACCGGACACCCGACCTGATGGAGTGGCACACGTCTATAGGTATCGCATCAAATCGAGATAGCGCTGGACCTGGAGCGGCAGTTCCTGAGCGCCAGCTCCGGCCTGAACTACATCCGGTCTGGCGCTTCGATTCCGAGCAGGTGCAGGCCCTGCTCAAGTACCAGAGCCGTGACTGCGCACAGGCGGAGCCGCGAAACCCGATCCTGATCGCGCTCGGCCTTGAGCACCGGACATTGCTCGTAGAAATCGCTGAAGATCGTGGCGAGCTCGAAGAGATAGCTGCAGAGCTTGTGCGGCGAAAGACTATCAGCGACATCTCGTACCACGGCCGGAAACGCGAGAAGTGCCATCCCAAGTCGCTTTTCTTCTGGGGTGCCGATGCCAATCGTGCCGGTGGATGACGCACCCTCCCCGCGACGAAATATCGAGCGAATGCGTGCGAGCGCGTACTGTAGATATGGCGCCGTATTGCCGTCAAACGCTAGCATCCGATCCCAATCGAACACGTAGTCCTTGATGCGATCGCTCGACAAGTCGGCGTACTTGACCGCGCCAATCCCCACCATCGTAGCGATTCGTTGCTGCAGTTCAGGTTCGAGTGCGGGGTTCTTCTCCGTTACGACCGCTTGGGCTCGAGATACGGCTTCGTTGAGTAGATCCACCAGCCGCACGGTTTCTCCAGCGCGCGTTCGGAAGATCTTCTTGTCAGCACCCAAGACCGAGCCGAACGGGACGTGTACTGCAGTTACGTTTTCTGGCAGCCACCCGGCGAGCCTCGCTGCCGCGTACACCATTGACAAATGTTGGGCTTGCGTCGCACCAACCACGTACAAGATGCGTGTGGCACCCAGGGTTTGACAACGGTAGCGAATGGCCGCCATATCGGTGGTGGCATAGCCATAGCCGCCATCTTGCTTGCGAATGATGAGCGGCATCGGCTGATCGTCGCGGCCGGTGAATCCTGGCGGAAAGACGCATATCGCACCATCGCTCTCGACTGCCAAACCCTGCTGCTGAAGCGATTGAACAACCTCGGCAAGCCAGGGGTTGTATAGGCTCTCACCGGCAATATCCTCATCCTTGAGGGTCACCCCGAGCAGCTGGTAGATCGCGCCAAAATAGCGTTTCGAAGCAGCTACGAGTCGGGTCCAAAGTTCGAGCGTCGTCGCATCGCCGGCTTGAAGCAATACGACCCGAGCACGAGCTCGTTCGGCAAAATCCGAATCGGCATCGAATTTCTTTCGGGCTGCTTGATAGAACGCGCTCAGATCGCTCACCGAATGCTCAGCGTTTTCCGTCAATCCGTCGAGCAGATGCTCAATGAGCATACCGAAGGGCGTCCCCCAATCACCAATGTGGTTTTGGCGAATCACGACGTGGCCCAACGCCTCAAAGACACGAACCAATGCGTCTCCGATGATGGTCGAGCGCAGGTGCCCCACATGCATCTCTTTGGCAACATTTGGCGACGAATAGTCGACAACCACGCGTTCCACTGTGTCAGCGCGCAAACCCAAGTCACCCGCCAGTACGGTTTCGAGTGCAGCACTGAGCTCGGCCTTCGACACCCAAAGGTTGATGAAACCTGGGCCGGCGATGTCTGCACGCTCAATCCAACCGTCAGTTGGAATATGCTCGAGGATCGCCGCAGCGACCTCACGCGGTGGACGCCCGAGCAACTTGGCCAATCCCATCGCAACATTTGCCTGGTAATCGGCGTGCTTCGAGGGGCGCAACATTGGATCCACCGACGCTCGTTCGGGGCCAAAGGCTTTGGCAGCAGCGGCACGAAGAATCGGCTCGAGAGCACTTAGAGGATCAGCCATTTTTGCGCGAGAAGGCTGAGAGGGAAGCCTGAACGAGTCAAGGCCTCGCCCTCAAACACCGCGGAAATGCACAATCGTGGCCTACGAGCCTGCTATTTTGTCGCTGAGCTCCGCGTGGGCCAGCGCAATGACACCCCGAACGTGCAGACCTGCCGCCTCGAGTACCCTGCGACAGCTGGCAGTAGTGGCCCCAGTCGTAACAACATCGTCGACGAGCCACACTTCCGCGTCAGACTGCATCGGTCGCGCCGCGAACGCTCCAACCATGTTGATTGCTCGGCGCTCTCGGCTTTGTCCAACCTGCGGTGCGGTGGCAAACGTGCGCCGCAACATTTGGCTGTTCACGGGTAAACCCCAATGTCGGCCGAGCGCTTGCGCGAGCAGCGCCGATTGATTGTAGCCGCGCTCGACGAGCCGAAGGGAATGCAGCGGCACGGGAACGAGCACGGCCCGTCTTCCGACTAGAGCAGGCCGCGCACCAAACCCTGCAGCAACGAGCGGTTCAGCGTAGTCGGATCGGCCAGCGTACTTGAGTTGGTGAATCGCAGAGCGAATCGGCCCCGCGTGGCGATAGGGCGTACACAACGACAAGTCCTCGACGCCAGAAACTAAGTTCGGTTCGAGCAACTCGATACAGTGACGACACCAGGCGGGATTGTCCTCGAGAGTCGCGGAACAACCGACGCACTGCCGCGGTACTATCCAGTCGAGGATTGCCGCTGCGGTGTGGGCAAGCATGGACATCATGCTGCGCCATCGGTCCCTCGACCCCGGAGTTGCGCAAAAAATCGACTATTCGATCCCGAGCAACGTGCTCATCGAGGCTTCATCGGCCGGGGTGAAGGGATAGCCCTCGAACTCCGCGCTGGTAGCCCACCGAAATTCATGCACATTTTGAGCTTTTGGTTCACCTTCGGTCAGTCGGCATTCGTACAAATGCAGGTTGACGACGTAGCGCTCGTACGGATGGCTCACGAAGCTGATGAGTGCACCAGGCTCGACATCGACCCCCAACCGATATTGAACCTCGCGGCGCAGCGCGCGCGCGTCAGTTTCCCCTAAGTCGGACTCGACCTTTCCTCCAGGAAACTCCCAGAGCAGTGGCAGCACGGCACTGGGACGCCTTTGCGTGATCAAATAACGACCATTGCGCTCAATCACTGCCGCGACAACGCGAATCGTGGGAAGCACGGATTTCAACTCCTTCCGCGTCGAGTGTCAGTAGTCGACGCGGAAGAGTTGCTGGCCCATCAAGAGCACAGAACCTGGAACGAGGGGATGCTCTCCCTTGAGTCGAACAAAGGTACCGTTAGAACTTCCCACGTCCGTCAGAGCGATGCGCCCATCGTTGCCCTTCGCAACTCGACAGTGCAGCCCTGAGACGTAACCGTCCTCGGAGAACAATACGTCGCCACGCTCACGGCCACAGTGGATCCCGCGTTCGGGGATCGGGAAAGCATTTCCGCTCGTATCGCGTCCGATAACCAATGCCAACCGCCCCACGTAGCCCTTCGCTGGGCTGCCGAAGCGCCGCACGCCATCTGCCGAGAGCGGTTGCTGGACGAGCTCTTCGAACCGAATGATCTCCTGCCCGATGCGAAACACGTCACCGAACTCAAGCGGCCAGGGCTCTTGCGGCCGCAACTTGAGGTAGACGCCATTGAGCGAACCAGCGTCTTTGACGTACACCTCGTTGCCACGCCGAGTAATGACGGCATGCCGTGGCGACAAATAACTATCTCCCGCAAAAATCGACCCAGTGTCGCGCCCCACGGTCACGATGGCGACATCTGGCATCGTATGGCGACCAGCTTCACTGCCATCAGCGCGCAAAGCCACCAGTATCATGGGTCGCACCGCGGAAGCACCTGCGGGTTGTGCAGGAGCCGCGGCAACCGGCACCGCCGGCTGTGCCATCTGCTGAAGCGCGCCCAAGTTGTAACCGCAACCGGCACAGAAGCGATTTGAGTTCGGATTCGGGTGCTGACATTGAGGACAGACCACCCCTTCACTCGCAACAGCTGCCGCTGCCGCGACCGCAGGTGGTGGCTGGGGCACCGCAGTGGCCCCCGGCGCGTTCGATGGAGGGCGCGGCCCAGGTGCGTTGGTTGGCACTGGCGCTGGCATCACAGCAGCTGGCGCTGCTGCGGCCGGCGGCGACGAGCGACCTGCAGCCGAAACACCATGAGCTGGCGTGTTCGGCGAAAATGGTTTCGGAGCAGTCTCACGCGGAAGCTCGGCACCGCACCCGAGGCAGAACTTGTAGTGGTCCTGATTTTCTTTCCCACACTTGCGACAGGTGATCACGCTGCGCCTCCTCGGATCGTGGCTAGCACCGGACAGTCTATTCCGACTCGCCTCGACAAGTCCGCGATTATCCACAGCCATAACTTTGGGTCAAGCAATGGTGCTGGATTCGGCCTCAGCAAATTGCTTTGCCTCGAAACCGCCCCACTGGCTGGTTGGCGAGTACCCAGCAATTGGAACGTGGTTTGCCTCCGGCCTGCAGGCTACTTGCGAGCGAGGTGCGCCAATGCATCACGCAGCGCCTCGGCCAGACTCGTTGACTCAATTCGGTCGCCCAGGGCTTCAACGGCTCTGGCTGCCTCCGCTGCGCGATAGCCCATGTTCGTAAGCGCATTCGAGAGGCGCTCTGACTTTGCCCCCTTTCCGACTTGCTGAGGCGAGGTCGCATCCGACTCACTGGCCGCTGAACTGAGCTTCCCCTTGAGTTCGACGATCAGTCGCTCGGCCGTTTTCTTTCCGATCCCCGGCACCTTGGACAAGCGGCCGACATCCGCCGCCTCTACCGCAGCAGCCAACTCGTTCACGGCAACGGCACCCAGAATTCCGATAGCAGTCCGCGGACCGACGTTGGGCACGCTGATCAACGCCCGAAAAATCCCACGCTCTGCGAGCGATGCAAACCCAAAAAGTTCGGTCCCGTCCTGCTTGAAGGCCGTATGCACGTGAATCGTCTGGCACCCGTTTGCGTCGATTGGCACGCGAGCGATTGCACCCAAGGGCATGCGCAACTCGTAACCGACCCCTTGCACGTCGAGCAGCAACTCTCCGTCGGGGGACTCGGCCGATACGATACCTCTGAGGCGGCCAATCATGGCGCGCTCACCCTAGCATGCTAGCCCGAGGGTCCCATGAGACTTTGGTCGCGTTGTTGCTGTTTGGTTTGGTGCGTCGCGGTGACGGCCATGGCGAGCATTGGCTGCGGTGGTTCGTCGAGTGAGACCCCCGAACCCGTCCACCCCGATGCGTGGCAGCTCAAACTGCGCCACCGGCAACAGATGGCGGCAGCTCAGGAAGAAGAAACGCATCGAGCCCTGAATCGCCAAGACAGCTTCGACGACCCGACTGAGGCGTCGAGCACTTGGGGCAACGCAGGCGCTAGACGGCGAGCGGCAAGCCCGCCAATCGCGGCGTCGGCTGCGCCTACCGGCGCGACCGCGCAGCCGAGCGCGGCGAGTACAAACAAATCCGCTCCCGCGTCGAGCACCAAACCGGCGTCGCGAGGCAAACTGCCGAAACCAACTCGAACTGACTAGAATAAGCCGCTGTAGCTCAGACCGGCAAACTGAGGACCGACCAGGGGCTGAAGCACGGCAGTTTTCGGCGGAGCAACAGCGTTCGAGCGCTGCTGCTCGTTGAAAAAATACCAGCCGGTACCACCTACAGCCAAAATGAGCCCCGTGATGCCGACAGCTGCTCCCCAGTTGCGACGAGACTCGGCCGACTGAGCTTCGCTCGTGATGGAAGCGGACGCACAAATTCCGTTGGAACAGCGCGCCCGATAGTCCTTGAGATCGCTGCGCGCCGGGAAATAGATGATCGCCCCCACAATTGTCGCCGCGACGCCAACACCACCAACCGCCATCGGGATAATGGGATTCACGCGCAGGTCCATGGCGCTTGAGCTGGCACGTTGATCCGTCGTGCCGCCCATCACCGGTGGTTCTTTGGTCTTCTGCGCCTCCGCGAGCTTGGTCTGGCGCTGATTTTCGTCCTGAAGCTTTTGCTCGAACACCTCGATTCGACGCTGAATCTGTGGACGTTCGGCCGCGTCTGGAGTGCGCCCGAGGTAGGCCCGGAGCGCAACCACAGCCTGGCGCAGATTGCCCTGTCCCTCGTAAGCACGCGCCAAATGGTGCAGTAGCAACGTCGCGGTACAATCTCTGCGCAACGCATCTTCCCAATAAAGAATCGCGCGTTCGTAGTCAGCTTCGTTGAACGACACACTGCCGGCCTGAAATGCTCCCTTGGCTCCTTGAATATCGGCGTCGGAAGGCTGCTTGTGGCAATCCGGATACTCGTGCAATTCACTGGCAAGGACGTGGCTGGAAACGAGCAGGCAACCGCTCGCGATGATCGAAGCATTCAGATGGCGTCGCATGACCCGTACCTCAAATTAACTGGAGCCGCGTGAGGATATGCCGGATCCGGCACGCACCACAAATCCCGAGTCAGTTCTTTCCTCGATTTCCGTTCTAGGTAACGAAAGGTGGGATCACTGTCGCGGTCAGCAACACGCGAGTACCTCTGGGCACACGGACGACCGGCCACCCAGCCACAGTTCTCGTCTCAGAAGCTGGAGCTTGTGTCCGAACCCCGTAGCGGGGCATCTTGGACGCGCATGCGATGCTCGCCAATTTTCCTTGGACTGTGGTTGCTCGTCGCCTCAACCGACATGGGCCGCGCCGCAGCTGCTCCCACTGGCGCCGCTAGAGGAACCGTCACTAACGTCGACTCGATTCGTCGCTTCATGGAGAAGGGTCAGTCGCTGTTTGTCGCGGGACAGTACCAACGCGCCTCAGAGGTTTTCGAAGCTGGCTACGAACTCCATCCCTATTCGGCATTTCTGTTCAACGCTGGTGTAGCTCTGGAAAAGTCAGGCAAGCTGACCGACGCCATCGAGCACTTCAAGAAGTACCTCGAGGTCGATCCCAAAGCGCCCGATGCGCCGGACGTGACTAAGCGAATTGCCAAGGTCGAGCGAATACTCAAAGACCAAGCCGAAGCCGGTACCGCGAAACCATCGGGCAAAGCAACCGTCCCCACTCCGGGCGAACCCGACGCAACTACGAAGTCTCTCGTCATCATCGAAACCGAACCGCCCGGCGCACCATTGCGCATTTTACGTCGCGTTCGCGGTGAATCGAGTTTCGATCCTGCCGCAGAAAACCCGGACTGGGCCGAAGTGTTGGCGACCGAATCTCCGGCGAACGCATCGATCGATGTTGGCAAGTATCACGTTTTGGTCGACAAATTTCAGGATTTTAACCAGGGTGAGACGTCATTCGAGGTTCTGTCTGGCCACGTACTTCAGGTAAAGGTCAACCTCGCCCAAGGGCAGTTCATGGGTCATCTGCGCGTGACCAGCAACGTGAAGCGCGCCCGAGTATTTCTCGACGATCCAACGCAAAAATCCGAGCCTTGGGGCAAAGTCCCGTTTGGGGATTTCGCGGCGATAGGCGAGCATTCGATTCTGGTCGTCGCAACGGGCTACGAGTCCGTCACCAAGTCGATTAGCCTTGAGCGCGGCCAACAACAGGAGCTCCAGGTCGCCCTCGAACGTCTTTCTGTTGGTGGTCTTCGCGTGTCGAGCAACGTGGTGGGTGCCGCCGTGACACTCGACGGTCTGCCCGTCGGCAAATGCGACAAACTCGAAGTCCCTCTCGAGTTACAGCAGCTCAAAAGCGGCAAGCATCGACTCCGCGTCACTGCCGAAGGCAGAAAGCCACTCGAGGCTGAGGTCGACGTACCGCGCGGTCAGTACCTGCCGGTGCATGCGCGACTCGTAGTACTGCCGCCACATGGAGCGGCCTACACCCAAGCCATCATCGGTGGTGTGCTATTGGGTGGCGGGGTCTATTTCGGACTCGAATCAAACCGCCTATATGGCGAACTTAGGTCAGACCATAGCCGCGGTACATTGGCCAGCGACGATCCGCGCGAGCTGCGGGGCAAAATCTACTCGATCGGTGCGGACGTTGCGTTCTTGGGTGCCGCAGCGCTCAGCGGCCTGTCGCTCTACAACTTCTTGCACGATCCGCTCCCGCCCTCGCGCCTAGTCGAGTACAAGGCTGTCGAGTTCGACTCGCCGAATCGCACGCCAGCCACTAGCAGCAAACGGGAGCAGCCATGAACGCGCTCAGGCACTCGAACCTCAATCGCCACACGCCCAAGCCTCGCTCGCTGTTCCTGCGGACGGGCTTGCGGGTCCTTTGCCCAGCAGCCGCACTCGTAACTATCAGCTGTACCTGGACGCGCTTTAGTGACCTTCTCGACAGAAGCCCCGTGCAGCTGCTCACCCCACCGAGTGACACAACGGCGCTCGGGCTAAGTGTGGCCGCAATTCGCAGCAAATCCTCAACGTTGGCCTTTGCCGTTGCCACGAGCAGCTACGCCATTTACGAGTTCGCAAAGACTGACCTCGTTTCTGCCGATGCCTCGACCGCAGGCCTGTGTGATGCCGCGAACAGCTGTTGGATGGCAACCTCCGTGGCCGCAGTGGGCCAAAACATCACTGGTGCAGCATCGGCTTGCTTCGCCTTTGGCTTGGAAAATAAGCAGGGCGATAGCCCGCGGATCCTGCTGGCCTGTGAAGGAAATATCGTTCGCGGACTACCTTTGCCCAATCCCGCTCCTGCGGATCTCGCAGCGCTTACTGCCAATTCCAAAGCACCGCGATTGCACTTGGCATCTGGGCCACGATTGGCCCCGGATCTGCTTGTCGCTGCCGCCTCGGCGAGTGGCGAAGTTTGGTTCTATCCAACGGGTTCAAGCGCCCCTGTCTCCGTCGCCAAGCCAACGAACACTGGAAGGACCTTTGGTGAGACGGTCGCTGTTGCCGGCTCAGCGGCGACGCGGTTCATCGCCGTCGGCGAACCGGCGGGAAGCCTCGTCTACCTCATGCGAACCGACGGTGTCTCTCCCCCGACTGAGTCGCTGTGCATCAGTTCTGCATCCGCAAATTTCGCGGCTGCGATTGCCGCTGGCCATTACACCTCGGCCGAAAGCGAGGATCTAGCGATCGCTAGTGACGACGAAATCGTGGTTTTACCTGCCGTCGACAGCCTTCCCTACTCCACCGATCCGGCGGCGCCCTGCATCGCTCTGGAATCGCTCGCGACCAAACGTACGCTGAGCTGCAAGGCGCTCAATTTGGGCGGCATGTGCGGCGGGTTGTTCTCAACTGTGGCTCTGGCCGCCTCGGATCTCGACAGCGACGGCCGAGACGAACTCGTCGTCGGAACACCCAGTGCGGCCACTCGGGGCAATGACGCCGCCGGCAAGCTGATTGTGACCTCGTTTCGCACAGACATCCCATCTCTAGTCCAGGAACTTTCGCCCTCCTCAGCTGAGTCGGGTGACCGGCTGGGAACATCCGTAACTGGTGTTCCACTGTCGCGACCCGAGGTGCTCTTGGCAGGAGCCCCTGGAGGGAACAAGCTAGCCGCGTTTTTCTGCACGAGTCTGCTACCCGCCGGCAAGGGCGGAGCTCGCTGCGATTGAGGATTGATCGATGTTGCCAGAAAAGAAACAGATCTTGGTCGTCGACGACGAACCGAATTTGCGTCGCGTTCTTTCGGCGCTGCTCGCTCGCGACGATTACGACGTAGCAACGGCGGAGGACGGTGCCGAAGCGCTCGATATCCTCAGCGAACATCACATCGACATGGTCATTACGGATCTTCGCATGCCTCGAATCGACGGCATGGAACTGTTGCGCCGCACCTTAGCGCTGGATCCCGAGATGCCCGTAGTGATCATCACCGCGCACGGAACGGTGGATAACGCCGTCGAAGCGCTCAAGACCGGCGCCTTCGACTACATCACCAAACCCTTCGATCAGACTGAAGTGCGCACGATCGTCAAGAAGGCCCTGCGCACGCGTGACTTGGCGGCTGCCGAGGCCACACGCGCCAACCAGGACGGCACCGACGAAACTCGGTTTGGGATCATCGGTCGGAGCAATGGGATAAAGGACCTCTACGCCGTGCTCGAACGTGTCTCGGATACGCCGACGACGGTGCTCATCACCGGCGAGAGCGGAACGGGAAAGGAGCTCGTGGCCCGGGCGCTGCACGAGAATTCGAGTCGCAAGGACAAGCCCTTCATCAAGGTGAACTGCGCCGCAATTCCTCGCGACCTCATGGAGAGCGAACTGTTCGGCTACGAACGCGGAGCGTTCACTGGTGCTGTTGGCTCCAAACCCGGCCGTTTCGAGCTCGCCAATGGTGGTTCGCTATTCTTGGACGAAATCGGCAGTATCCCGATCGAGATGCAGGTCAAGCTGCTGCGCGCTCTGCAGGAGAGTGAATTCGAACGGGTCGGCGGAATCAAGACCATTCGGGTCGATGTCCGCCTGGTTGCTGCCACCAACAGTGATCTGCGCAAGGAGATCGAGCTCGGTAACTTTCGCGATGACCTGTACTACAGGCTAAATGTGATTCCGATCCGGTTGCCACCGCTGCGCGAACGAGTTGACGACATCCCGTTGCTGGCCGCACACTTCCTGCAGAAGTTCAATGCTCGGCTCAATAAGTCACTCCTCGGGATTGCCGAGGAAGCTGACGTACTATTGGGGCAGTATCCGTGGCACGGCAACATTCGAGAGCTCGAGAACGTGATCGAACGCGCGGTGTTGTTCGCGGACGGAACGCGTATCGAGATTGCCGATCTCCCGAACGAGCTCCGAGAGCAACTCGCAACTCCGCGACCGCGCGCGTCGGCTCCGCCCCAAGCCAACATTGAAGACCACCTCACCTCCGAGGGGCTCAAGGAGCGCGTGAAAGCCGCAATGACTCGCCTTGAGCGTGAACTCATTCAACGAGCACTCGATCAGACCTCGGGCAATGTGACTCACGCAGCGCGGTTGCTAAAGATTTCTCGTAAGGGCCTGCAGCTCAAGATGAAGGAACTTGGCCTGCGAGAACGCGAGGAACGAGCAGATCTGTGAGTGCTAGCCGCCAAGCATCGCTGCCGCTCGTGGCGTGGACGATGCTCAGCGCAACTTTCGCTTGTTCATCCTCGCCCACCAATCGGCATCCAGCTCCAAGCGCTTCGGCAGCCTCGCTGGCAAGCGCGGCTCCTCTGTGGTCGACGCCGCGCCCCGAACTGCGCCGCGGCATGGCGTATATCGAACCTGGCGCCCTAGTCGCGGGCAGCCCCCCCAACAGTCTGCCGCGGCGCCCCGATCGCGAATTGCCTGGCGAACAGGTGATGCTCAAGGGGTATTACGTCGACAAATTTCCTTACCCAAACGAAGAAGGTGCGATTCCGACGACAAACGTAACCCAGGCAGAAGCACAAGCGCTTTGCGAGAAGTCAGGTAAACGGCTGTGTTCCGAGCTCGAATGGGAACGCGCGTGCAAGGGTCCTTCGAACTTCGTATACTCGTGGGGTGACAAGTACCGCGCGGATGTCTGTCACCTCGGCGCAACGATTCTGCCGCGCCCTTCGGGAATGAAAGTCGGTTGCCACAGCGATTTTGGCGTTTACGATCTTCATGGCGGGGTCCTCGAGTGGACCTCAAGCGCATTTCGGCGCGGCGCTGCCGAAGGCCGTGTGACCGTGCGCGGCGGTAACGGGATCGCCGGTGAATTGGTCGGACGTTGTGCCAACTCCGAGTCCGCCGATCCAAACACCCGCTCCCAGGAGATTGGCTTACGTTGCTGCGTCGGACCCGAGAACAACGCCGTAGTCGTCATCGCGGCTGGTCATGGAGATGCGATCGAACGTATCGATCGTATCGACGAAGCGCAATTCCAGCGTCTCCTCGGGCAGCTGCACAGCGATGAAGCGCCCGACCTGAAGGACCAAAAATTGACTGTCCATCGTGCATTCCATTGGCGACCAATCAGCAACGAATTGCTGCTGGCATTCACGGCATGCACAGAGGGCCCGTTGCCGCACCGCTGCGGACTGCTGTTGGGCAGGGATCTGCCTGGTCAACCAACCGCACTCGCATGGGCCGGCTCGGGCTACGTGCCTTCATCACTACATATGGACGAGCACGCCGAAAAAATCTGGCTGTTGGGTCTCGATGCCCAAGGACGATTCAAGCGTCTCGTTCGCTACCAGGCTGGGTTGATCCTTGTTGGTCCTAAGGAACGGCGCGTGCCGTCGGCCAAGTCGAAAAAGCGCCGACCGCGTTGAGTTCAGAGGACGATGGCTTTGCACGCGCGACTCATCGGTCACCGAGGGCGTTCCATCGCAGAACAACTCGTCAAAGTCTGCAATGTTTCATGCGTCGTTCTGCACTTGAACACCACTGGGTGTAACGAAACGCCGACTCCGCCGCACCCGAACCGAGCTCGACCTAGCCGTCCACCAACGTCACCACCACCAAGCACTGCAGCCAGTACCGCGCCTCTAGCAACGGAAGACCGGCATTGGTCACCCAAACCCGAGACGCTCGAGGCCGTCGCCAAGGTCGTGGGCAAAGCATGGCGCCCTTCGCCTCAGTCGTTGACTCCCCAACGCATGACCTTCTTCGCGCGCAACTTTGCTGTCTTGTTGGGCGACTCGGTCCTGACGCTTCCGCTTCTGAAAGACCAGTATCCGAACCCGTGTCGCGCCAATCGCATAGCCGTCGACACGCCACGCGAGCTTGGCACGTTACCCGACCAGACGCTGCTCGTCATTGGCGCAAAATTGACCCTGAACGTCGACTCAAACTGCAAAACGACGCAGACGCTTGGCAAAGTTACTTACCTGCCTGGCGCTCGCCTACTAGCCGATGCGCGCTGGACGAAGACATTTGCATTGTTTGATGCAGCAAGCGGCAATATCTCACGTTTTCGTTGGCCAGAGGCACATCCGACGCTGGGTGATTTCATGTTGCCCGTTCTGACGAACGACGACCCCAATCTCAAGAACGCTGCGTGCGCATTGATGCGCGACGGTTCCTTGGCCTGCGTCAATGGCATCCGGCTTTTCACCGGATGGCCAGGTATGCCCACCCGGTTGCTCGGTGTCATCCCGAGCGGAGCACCGATCGTTCGACTCCTGCCCGGCGATCGCATTGATCACGTTCGCGTCTTACGCGACGATTCGCAACTAGAAGAGTATTGGCTGATCCCGAAGTTGCCGCGAACAAGATCGTTTACCTTGCCCGAGGTTGCCTTTGATGTCGCCGCAGGCAGCGCCTACCTTGCAGTGCTGCAATTGGAGGGCACCAAGGCGGGTACAACCGACGTTCGTCTCGTGATACTTGAGACCGACGGCACGTTGCGCTGGTCGCGTTCCCTCGACCACCTGCCGCCGAACCTGAGTGAGCAGCAGCGACTGCACGACTATTTCGATTGTCGCGGCCTCGCGACGCACCCGACTCGGCCACTCGTTGCCGTAAGCAATTGCGACCGAGTTGAGCTCTTCGATGCGAAAAGCGGCCAGCGTGTTCAGGACATCGACCGCACAGCGCCCTAGGCTCTCACGGAGACCGCAGTTGGGCCAAATTTGTTGCTCGCTCAACGTGGATATGGCCAAAAGTGGGACCCTAGGGCAAGTTCGCTGCCACCGAGCGCGGACACACGATGGCTCACCCTGCAACAATCGACCGAGTGGGAACCGAACTCTCTTTGCTGCGCCTCCATGCCGACGAGCTGGCACGACAGCGCAAGGAGACGACAACGACGTGTCACGTGCTCGCGACAATCGCCGAAGGCACAGGTCCAATTCGTGACCTGTTGCGCGAGCGCAGCCTGACCCCTGAACGAATCCTCGAGAATGCTGAGCGCTCCGTCGAATCAAAGCCAAGTATCGTGGATCGCGCCTTCAACAAGGCCGTAGAGCTGGCTCGGCGCATGGGGCAGAAGCAACCGACAGCGGCCCACCTACTGATGGCAATCTTGTCGGATGCCTCGGCCCAAGGTCGGCGTTGTGTCGAACGACTGAGCGTTGACGTGGCACGCCTGCGTAGCCAGGCCTGGAACATCAGCATTGGCTGGCCCAGCCGAACCGCAACGGCGACTCGCGCCGCGCGTTCACCTGCGGCGGAGGAAAAGGCGAATCTGCCGTCATCAGAGCGTCCAGTGGAGCGCAACAAGCCGCTCCAAGGCGTAACCATTCCGCTTTTCCCGCCAAACGCGCCGAACCAAACCACAAAAAAGCGGCCCTCGACCAAAGCGCAATGCATTCCGATCATGCCCGAACGACCGTCAGCACGTCCAGTGCCGACAGACCGCGACATAACGGCGAGCAACAAACTGCGCAGCTTGACCAGCGCCGCACCCGCCGCAGGTGTCTCCAGAGCAGCACATTCGGAAACGGTCAACGCCCCAACTGGAAACGCCAATCTGGCCAACCCGGGCGCTAGCGGACGCACTTCTAACAAACGTCAACGCCGCGGACACGACGGCTTCGAACTCGATTCCAAGCGCTTTGCAATCCTCAGCCAATTCGGCAGAAACCTCACCCTCGAGGCCTTACAGCAGCGCAGCGACGAGGTAATCGGTCGTGAGCACGAGATCGATCAAGTCCTTGACGTGCTGGCCAAACGTCACGCCAATAGTCCTTGCTTGGTGGGCCCTTCGGGCGTGGGAAAGACGAGTATTGTCCGCGGCTTGGCCCAGCGCATCGCGCGGCACGAGTCCACCTGCTCAATCGACGACCGCATCGTCGTGGAGATCCCAGTCGGCGAATTATTGGCTGGAACTGGTGTCCGCGGTGCATTGGCCCAGCGCATCGCGGCACTGCGCCAAGAGGTGAAATTGGCAGCAGGAAAGGTCGTCGTGTTCTTCGACGAGGTCCATCTGCTATTCATTGGCGACGCGGCAGACGAAGCTGCGAGTGAACTGAAACTCGCCCTATCGCGCGGCGAATTCCCGTGCATCGGAGCCACGACGACCGAAGACTACCGTCGGAGCATTGAGAACGACCCGGCGCTATCGCGTCGCTTCACGGCCATTGACGTCGAGGAACCGTCGCCAGAAGATGCGTTTTTGGTGCTCGAATCGACGGCGAACAAGCTCTCACTGCATCACCACGTGCAATACGGTGAGGAGGCCTTGGCACTCGGGATCGGTTGGAGCGTGCGCTATTTACCGGGCCGCACATTGCCCGAAAAGGCAATATCCATTGCGGATCTCGCAGGTGCCCGAGCGCGCCGGCGCGGCCAATCGCAGGTGACGACCGAACACGTTGCCGAGATCGTTGCCAAGATGGCCAATCTGCCCGTTGAACGACTGCTGGAGACCGACGCCGAACGTATGCTGTCCCTCGAGCGGCTAGTCAGTGAGCGCGTTGTGGGCCACGCCGCGGAGATCCGGCGCATCTGCAACGTGCTGCGGCGCAACGCGGCCGGGCTCGGTGCGGATCGTCCGATCGGTACGTTCCTGTTGCTCGGGCCGACAGGTGTCGGTAAGACCGAGACAGCCAAAGCCCTCGCCCACGCCCTATTCCACTCGGAAACCGCCATGACCCGCCTCGACATGGCCGAGTACTCCGAGCCGCATGCCGTTGCAAAATTGATTGGCGCCCCACCGGGCTACGTCGGGCACGATGCCGGCGGTCAATTGACTGAGGCCGTGCGCAAGCGGCCATACCAGGTGCTGCTGTTGGACGAAGTTGAAAAGGCACACAATGACGTACTGCAGTCGTTCCTGGCAGTATTCGACGAAGGTCGCCTCACGGACAGCCGCGGGCGCGCGGTCGACTTTCGCAACGCGATCATCCTAATGACATCAAACCTTGGTGCCGAACACACCCAAGCCAGACCAAAACGGCGAGTCGGTTTCACTGGTGCGGCAGACAGTGAATCATTCGATATGCAAGCGGCTGTCGTCGCGTCGGCGCGGGCACGGCTCAGCCCCGAGCTCTACAACCGCATCGACGAATTCTTGGTGTTTGGTGCGCTGTCGCGTCCCGAGGTAAAGCAGATCGCCGAACGCATCCTCTTGCGCCTCGAGCGCTCGCTCGGTTGTCGCGGGATTGGCTTCGAGGTCACCGAATCTGTGCTCGATCACCTGTTGGAACAGGGTGGATTCGATCTGTGTCTGGGCGCACGCCCGATGAAACGCACCATTGCCCGTCTCATCGAGGCACCATTGGCCGAGCGACTGCTCTCCGGCGACATTAGCCGGGGCACGAAGTTAGTCGTTGACCTTGAGAACGGCGCGATCTCGATTAAGACGGCTGACGCCCATTCTGCCTGACGAAGTGCGGCTAGACACCGGCTACGGGCGAGGCTTCGAGTGCCCGGCGGTAACGCTCGCGTCGGGCCGCATCACGAAGGATCTCGTAGGCCTCGTCGAGAACTTCGAGGACCAAGTCTACATCTTCGCGCAGATCCGCTGTCGAAGCCGTGAGCAGCCGACTTGGATCGAGTTCCCGCCGCAGCTCAAGGTAGGCATGACGGACCTCGTAGCCGGTCGCATCACGCGAGATCCCAAGCAGAGCGAAGTAGTCACCCTCGTCGACGAGACTCCGACGAATACCCAGGCGATTGCGCACGGCTGAATCGTCAAGGCCGTCGCGCACCAGCGGCTGGCGGGCTTCGCGGACGGATTCGATGCTAGCGGCCATGGTGTCGAGCACGCCAAGCTCATGCAACGCGTACAGCGCAGCCGCAAAATCGGCGTTTTGTGCCTGCACCAACAGCTCGTCGAGTGTAAGGCCTGCAGCATGCTCGATGAGCTGTCCCTCGACCGTGGACAATGCGCATTCGCTCAACAGCCGATACATCGACCCACGCGTCAATCTGGCGCGAAGTCCTCCAAGGGATTCGATCGCGATTTCTGGCGGTACGATGCGGCGCACCACCTCGACGAGGATCTCCGCACCCGTGGCGCCGCCGAATACAGCTGGCTCGGCTGAAAGCCGCGCGGGCAAATCCACCTCAAGCCCCGCTGAGCCCTGCCGGATCCCGAGCGCATGCCCCAACAACCACTCGGCGTGTGCACGCAGCACTGGCCAGAGTTCGTCTTGTCGCAGGTATCCATGGGCGATCAGTGCCGCCCCCGCATGGCGACCGAACTGCGGAAGCTTGCGCACCAGGCGCACGGCGTCGGCGTCAAGATCGCCACGCTGGATAAGAAAGGCCACCAGTGACTCGCCATCCACTCCGGACGCAACCATCACGAAGTCGCCTTCGCGCATCACCACGCGACGGATCCCAGTTTCGTCCTCGATCGCTAGTGCACCCGAGTATCTTGAGCGTACACATCGGGATAGCGCGCGCAGCACGTCCCCGGGCCCGAGGGCTGCCGGAACCTCGATATTGCCGCGACCGTCCACCCCTGCGGAACGCTCGGGAACGCTCGGGACGGCCAAGCGCTCAGCCGCAGAACGCCACGACGAGTCTGCCTCTGCAGCAGGCTGCGCGAGTGGCTTGTTTCGCTGTCGCCCACGCCCGGGTGGACTCGTTGACGACGTTTGGCCAAAGTCGGCGCTCGCGGCGTCCCGAGTGCTTGGTTCCCGGTTCACAAGTTCCCGATTCGCAACAGTGGCAGGAGGCTCATCTATCAGACTGAACTCACGACGCATGGAAAGGGCAGCATCGTCGAGCGATTCCCAGGATTGGTCGGGTTGTTGGCGCTCTATGCGCGAGGCGTGGGGTGGCGCGGTCGATGCGGGTTCTCGCTCGTTCAACAGATCACCCGTCGCCCCCAGACGCACGAGCGCACCCTCGAGCTCCGGGTTGGTTCCCGGCGCGACACTGTCGACGTCAATGCGCCGCCGCCGCTCGTACTCTTGGCGTTGCACTAATTCGCGCTCAGACACGCGTTCGACGAGCTCTCCATCTGAAGTTTGGGGGACTGCGGTCTGTGCTCCCGAAGCTTGCGGCGAGGAATTGGCCTGGGTGTGATGGGTGTGGTGAGTCTTGACCGACACGGGCACTGGCGTCAGCAAACCTGCGTGTGACGCGCCACGCGGCGGGTCGCTGCCACCTGCTGCCGTCTGAAGTCGTCCACGTGTGACGGGACGCCCAACCGGTGTATCTTCGTCGTTTGGTGAGGTTCCACCGGTGACATGGTCGCTTACTTCGTCGCGGTGGGAGCCACCGGTGCCTCGGGGCGCCATGGTAGAAGGACGATCGCGGTGTTGGCGCGCAACGGGGTGACTCGTTTCTTCTTCGTCGTCCAAGTCGACGGGCTCGTCGAGTGCCGCCAATACGTCCGGGGGCAAGATGGCATCCAACTCTTGGTCGGGCGACAGTCGGGCGCCGTGCATTGATACTGGCTGCAACGACATTGGGCCGGTGGCGAGCCGATGCTCGGCGTCGCTCAACAGCTGCTCGAGTTCCTCGCTCATACGCGCAACAGGAACACCCTGCAGGTTCGAGTCTGGACCGCTCGCTTCCGACGGGGGCGCGACACTCCCCAGCCTGGGTGAGGACGGTTCGGGGTGCTCGCCACGTGCTTCGGCGGCAATTGCCTCGAGTCGCGGAATTATCTGCGGGTTGCTCGAACGCCCGCGGCGCGGCGGTGGAGTCGGCGCGCGCGCCATAGCCGGCGCTGACGGTGCACCGATTTTGGGCAACGCAGCCATCGAGCGTGCGCCTGGCCTCGAAGCAACTTCGATGTGCCCAAGGACTTCCTCGACGCGCTGCAATACGCTGTACACGTCTATTGGCCGCGGGACGGTACGCTCCTCGATGTCCAACAAAATCGATTGAAGTCCGGATTTCACACGGGGATCGAGCCCCAGAAACAATAACTCCACGCTGGCGCCCCAAACCCCTGCGCGCATCTTCGTTACGGCTTCGATGACGCGCTCCACTTGACCGTCACAAATGACGAGACGCGGACGTTGTACCTCGACGCGACCAGGTAACAACATTAGGGGCACGTCTCTGACCTTGAAGCCACGGACGCGAAGCGAGGCAATCAACCGTTCTGCCTCGGTCGATGTGTCGCTCACGAGTACTAAGCACTCAGGAGAAGCGTCGCTGGGAGATTGATCAGGCGAGGACGACACAACGGCCACCCCCGAGAGTACTCGACCCCACCCCTTGTCTGCTACTTCTCAGGACCATGATGACGACGCTGGGCGCCCCGAGAGTAGATCGCAACAGACAGCCAAGCGCCGAGTTTGGGCCAATAGTGGGCTGTGATGATGAACCCACCAAGAAACGTCACTACGAAGGCCTCTCCGGCCGTCAGCCCAATTAGCTGCAACACGGTTCCAGCTTCTAGCACGGCAGTCCGCGCTGGCACTGGTTGCTTCGATGCGGGCATGAGGTAAGGCTCTGCGAGTGCTGGCCATTAGGGACTGCGTAATCGGCGTAGGAGCGAATCTCGGCGAGAGAGAGCGGACTTTTTCGTGGACACTCGAACAGCTGGCCAAAATCGGCCAACTGCTGGCGCTCTCCAACGTCTACGAGAACCCGGCCGTCGGCGGACCACCCCAACCAGACTATCTCAATGCCGCGGTCCGCCTTCGCAGCGCATTGCCGCCGCTGGGCTTACTCGCGGCCATTCAGAAGATTGAGCAATTGGCCGGACGCGAACGGGGCGTCCATTGGGGCCCGAGGACTCTGGATTTGGATCTGCTCTGGATCCCGGACCAAATCGTAGCGTTACCGCGGCTTCAGGTGCCCCACCCTAGGGTATTAGAAAGACCTTTCGCATTGTTGCCACTCGTTGAGGTGGCTCCGCGCGCAACTGATCCGGTCACCCAACTGGAATATGCGGCGGTCCTCGAATCGCACCGCGTGGACAACCTTCGATTGCATTGCATCGCGATGGGTCCACCGTGGAACTGGCAGCCCGTGCGCTCTCGTACCGAGGGCGTTCAGTCGACATGGATTGCCGAGTAGTTTGGTCGCGCCAAGTCCGACCATACCCCTCATCGTAGCCATTGTGCCGATTTCCGGATTTTCCCCGTCCGGCCTGTCCAATCATGCTGAGATAGATGGCGTAGCGCATATTCGGTGAAACCCAAAATCATGGAGCAGTCGTATTTCCAAGCTCGAGCCCTACCGCTGGTGCTTCGTAGACGATCGGGGTGAGGTCAAGCCCATCGCGGAAACTGACCTCCGGTCGGCGTTGCGCACGGCCGAGCTCGATCCGAGTACGCTGGTGTGGCGTTCTGGATGGAAACAATGGCTACCTGCCGTGCGAGTTCGCCAGTTCTCGACGGCGCTAGGTGACCGTGCGCGCGACGCGCAAGACCCTCGGATTGATCTGCGACAGAAGGAACCTCCAGCGATCCCAGTCGTTGCCGAGCCGCAAACATCTTCCCCGCGATTTAGTACGCCAATCCCGCCGCCGCGGCTTGGAAAGCCCCTCATCCGACGTCCGGCGCTCCCCACCATTGCCGATGAAAGCATGGCCGTGGGTGGAGACACGCTGCGTCCACCGGGCGCCGTGCCGCCTCCGCCGCGCGGGACACCACAGGCGTTACTCGACGAGGGCAGCCTCAACGATGAAGTTGAACCGACCAATCCAAGCCTTGCCAACAGCTATGGTCCATCGCACCGATCCGGCACGTCCATGCGTCACCTATTGGCAAGCAATAGTCGCACGCCCCATCAAAGTTCGACAGCGAGTCACCAACGAGAATCTGACGATGACTCGAACCTCGACGTGCCGTCCGAAGAACTCTCGGCACCACAACAGTCGAATTCGGAATTGCCTACTGTCCCGTATGATCCGGACAGCTTCGAATCGCGCTCGTCGACGCCGAATCTACATGTCCGCGTGCGGTCACGTCCTCAGCTAAATCTGCGCGCAAAAATGGTCACGTGGGCAGTCCTCGCGCTCGCGGCGACGTCGCTCATCTGCGGTTCCTGGCTGACGCTTCGGCACCCCAAGCAGTCCGGGGTCAAAGCGGCAGTCGCTCCCTCAAACCCAGCACCACAAACACCACTTCTTTGCAGCGTCACTCGGCCGGGTCAACGCATCTCGCCTTCGATCTTGCCACAGGTTGCAGCCCTGGCCGCGGACGGGCCGTCGGCAAATCGCCTTTTCGTGGGCTTTGCGGAGAACGCGACCACCGCAGCTGGCATCAGCGTGGATCCGAGCGATCTTGACGTCAGTTTTCCGTTTCGTGAAGCCAGAGAGGGGCGCATTGTCAGCGTGACACCCCTGTTCATCGATGGTCGCCCAAGTTTCATTGCACTGCGCGACAACCAACCGATGAAGCAAGCCCGAGCAGTCGATGCTGCCGTGGATTTCATCTTTGGTCTATCGGAATTGGGTATGGTTCGACAAGCCATCGGCGGCACGACTGAGACCATTTGGGCCGTGGACGCCAAAGCCAACATCACCGATCCTCGCCTATCGACGATGTCTGGTTTGGGTCACGCGGTGACCTTTCGGCAAGGAGGGCAATCCGGTTCGATCCAATTGGGGTGGTTGACCGAACCTGGGCGCGCCATGAGTGGCCCTTTCCAAGTCAAATCCGGCGTGGGTTTCCTCGGCACGCCAACGGTTGCCACCAATACCAAACGCGCGCTGGTCGTGTACGCGGGGCGCCCAAGTGAAACTGAGCCATGGTCGATTCAATTCGCTTTCGCGGATCTGGGCCAACCACCGGAACCTGCAAACACCTTTGCACCACCCGCAGGCGGTCCGGGTGGCGACTCTATCGCGCCAGCCGTTGTGGCGCTGCCCAATCAACGTTGGCTCCTGCAGTGGTCCGAAGGTGGCCAAGGGCAACGCCAAGTGCGCATTCAAACCCTCGACAACCACGGCCAATCGCTCGGACTCCCGAATACCGTTTCCCCGGTTGGAAGCAATGCGGGCCAAGGCCTCCTTTGGTCTTCTGGGCAACGTGCCGTATCGCTCTACGTAGTTAGCGTCGGTCGCAGCGCCGAGCTTTGGGCCACGCCAATCCACTGTCCACAATGATCCACTTCCGTACTTCTAAATTTGCCCGCTGGGTCTGTCTCGCAAGCCTGCTCTCATGGCCAATCGCGTGCGCACCGAAACCAGCCCCTCCTGCTTTGCCAACCCAAGTGCAAAACGGGCAACTCTATCAATCAGGCCAGAGCGAATTCGACGGCCTATTCCGCGAGTTACACGATCTCCAATTGCTGCTCAAAAGTGCGACGGACGACGAACGACAAATCCGCAAAGGGCTTGCCAGCGCCATGAGCGTCGAAGAAGGCGCAACGCGCCAGCTGCTCGCCGACAAGGTCCAAGAGAAAACCGCAGAGCTATCTGCCAAGAAGATTCGCATCAAGCTCGAAGTCGAAGGCCTCGAAGCCGACGACGAAGGCGACACCATGGCCCAAGCCAAACTCGCCGGCACCCTCGACGAAGCGATGCGACAATTCATCGAGGCTACCGCAATTGCGACGCGCCAAGAACTGAAATTCGCTGCGCGCCTGCGCCGCGCCCAGAAGCGCATCGAACACCTCGCGCATCACGCTTCGGCGCTCGAGCCGTGGCTCGACTCTACCTTCGGCGGCCAAGGCCCCGCGAAAACCACCGAGGTGCGCCGCAACCTCGAAGATGCGCGCCGTCAGTTCCCGCTACTCACGGTTAGGGCCGCCGAACTCGCAGAAGAATCTCGTCGCACTGTCCAGAAACTCGCCTCCGCCCTCACGAACGACTCGAGCCTCGGTAGCAACAAGGAGCCCCCGCTCATCGCGCCGGTCGACACTCCGACGCCCAAGAAGGCGCGCGCATCCGGAGCAGCGCCATCACCCGCACCCGCGAAGAAACCTGCCGCGCCCAAATCACCCGAAGCTGGCGCTGGGGATTTCGAGCCCTAGGCGCGGAAGACCTAACCTTTGTAAAAGCAGCCAACGCCACGCCAACCCAGACGCAACCGCGGGTTGGCGTGTCAACACAGAGCTGCAATCCAATTAATCGCAGCAGGCCGGATCTCTAGAACTGATTGAAGAAGGCCCAGACAACCGGAGGTTGCCAGGTATTCGCCGACGAGCCGGTATCCGGAAACGGGGTGTGAGGGCCAACGAAAGAGCAAAATTCCGCTGGATACCCTGCCTTGCAGCCCGCCTCGTTCGTGCAAACGTGAGCACCAGTGGCCTTTGTTGGAGTCGCCCAGGTGCAACCGCTGGCCTGAGCCATGTTTTGGGCCAACTTCACGCCGCCGTCGTAGCCGAGCACATTGTCGTTGGTACCGTGCGAGCCGTAGAAGGCGATCGGCGTGCTGGGTTTGCAGCTTCCGCTCATCTGGGCTCCCGAGTAGATGGCAATGCCGCGTACCCCCCAACTTGCGCTACCGGTCCCGCCCAACGGCCTCTGACACCCGACTTCGTAGGACATGCTCGCGCCGTAGCTCCAACCAGTGGCAAAGATGCGATTGGTGTCGATGCAGAAATTCGCTTCAACCTGGGCGACAACGGCATCCATTAGCGCCATATCTCCACCGCTCGAATTCGGCCAGCCGCACCCAGAATCGCCGTTGCCGGTCCCCGAACAGGGCGCACCGCTCTTCTGCCCATTCGGAGCCACGAAGATTGTTGTGTCATTGGTGAGAGACTGCAGACCGTAGTACTTCTGACTGTACATCTGCTTATCGTTTCCATCGAGCTGGTGGATGGCAATGATGAGCTTGTACGGCTTGGCGTTATCGTAATTGGTGGGCACGCTCAGAATGTACCGACGCTGCATGCTTGCGGCGGTAATCGCTATCGTCGAACCATTGTTGTATTGGCTGCTCGCGATGGTGGGTGCCTTGCCGCAGCCCGATGAGGTACTGGCGCCAGCTACGCTCGTGCTTGCTCCGCCGCTTGACACCTGGCCCCCCGTTGCCTGTCCGCCACCTGGATTTGCCTTGCCTCCCGTTGCCTGTCCGCCACCCGGGTTCGCTACGCCTCCCGTTGCCTGTCCGCCACCCGGGTTCGCCACGCCTCCCGTTGCCTGTCCGCCACCCGGATTTCCCTTGCCTCCCGTTGCCTGTCCGCCACCCGGGTTCGCACCACCGGTAGCTGCACCGCCCACACCGCTGCCACCAGCTGCACGACCACCGGTCGAAGAGCTTGTCCCGCCTGCGGCCTTGCCGCCTGTTGAAGCGTTAGCGCCACCTGTGGCGCTGCCACCCGTTGCAACCGGGGCACCCCCTGTGCTGGCGATAGTTCCACCAGCTGCGGGTGCGCCGCCAGTGCCCGTTCCGCCGATCCCCGACGCTGTACCGCCCGAACCGTCAGAAATCGCGGAACTACCGCTGCATCCGAAAACAAACATGCCTAGAAGTGTGGTGCCTAGAAGTTTTGACTTCATGCCCGTGCAGTGGTGCCTCACGCGACTAACTGTCATGGAATCTACTTCATGAAGTTCACTCTACTCGATCATCCTTGGAATACTGCATTGATGGAACGTTAGTGGCAGAGCGAAAAGCAACGATAAGCCACGTCGACCACGTCGGGACGGCAAGAAGGTTGTCTCAAATGTGTCCTCGTGGGTGAGCGCGCCACGCTGCGGCCACAGCAGATACGCGACCCCGTTCGCCTTCGCGCGAAGTACCCATCAAAGAACCGAGGCCCCCACCCTTTCGCTCGCAGCTTCTGCATATTCGATCCGATTGCCAAGATTGGCACTGCGTAACATGACGATGGGGCGATGCTCAGTTCAGGGGAAACCGGGACCGGGGTTTCGTCGCCGTTTTTAGGTCGCGTCAGTATCACTCCTGGTGCGGGCGAATTCAGCGCAGGCGTGCGCTTAGTCTTCTAGCCCAGCTGATTACTTCACTTGGCGCAACGCACCGAGCATGACGTCCGCCTTCACGAAATCCGTGAACCTTTCCGCCTCGTGGCCCTGGCTGTCGAACAGAATTACCGTGGGCAGCCCCTTTACGGCAAGGGTCTTCATCGTCGCAACCACTTCAGGATCGTCGTCGACCGACGCGTCGACCTTCACGGCCAAGAAGCGACCGGCCTCGTTGCTCACGTCGGGATGAGCAAACGTTTCGCGTTCGAGCTCTTTGCAAGCGGCGCACCAGTTGGCAGTGAAGTCGACGAGCATGGGACGTTGAGCACTCAACGCACGCTGTTGATGTTGCGCGAAATGCTGATGTTGCCAGGTCAGCGTGACTTCGGCGCGGGTCAATTTGGTGACGATGCCGTAACCGCCTAGGGTCGAAGCCGTGACGGCAAAAACCAGAAGTGCCTGCTTGAGCCGCTCGGCGGTAGTGCGCCGCACGACGAGCGCAACGATCAGGCCAAGCCCCAACGCGCCGAAGGCCACGAGCCAGCCAACTGAAGCGTATGGCACCAATCGCGACAGAAGGGCGATTTTTGAGCCAGCAAAGTAGAACGCCACAACCAAGAGCACCACCCCGAGCACGTACTTGACCGTGATCATCCAACGACCGCTCCTCGGTAGCTGCACGGCAAAGGCGCCAACGGCGAAGAACGGGACGCCAAGGCCCAAAGCAAATGCGCTCATCGCCAGTGTACCAAGGAAGTAATCGTGGGTGGTCGCGATCCAGGCCAAAATGCCAGTGAGAATGGGGCCCGTGCAGGGCGAGGCCACAATCCCGCTCACGAGCCCCAACACGAACGCCCCGCGCAATCCAATGCCGCCCATGGTCGCAAGTCGATTCAGTAGTCCCGAAGGGAGTGCGAGCTCGAATGCGCCGAACATCGAAAATGCCATCACGACGAACAGCAGGCTGATGCCGAGAACGACCCAGGTGTTCTGCAGCGCCGAGCCAAAGACATTGCCGCTGGCCGCTGCAATCAGGCCCAACCCGACGAACATCACCATGATCCCAAACACGAAAGCTGACGACAAGGCGAGCCCTTGCCAGCGGCTCTTGGTCTTGGTGGCACCAAAGACGCTCACTGTGACCGCCACCATTGGGTAGACACAGGGCGTTAAACTGACGAGCAATCCACCTAGGAATGCTGCCAGGGCCGCCGCGGCTGGCCCTTGGGATAGAGCGCGTGTAAAGGCATCCCTGCCTGGCGCGCCGAAAGCCGAGGACGCCACTAGCAAGATCGATAGGGTGAGGGCCAGAGTCAATAGGGGACGGCGAGTCATGGACTCGGAGGGTTTAGCACCGAATTTGAGCGCGCACCGAGTTACCCGGCCACTACGCGCAGCTACTTCGTCGCCAGCTTGACGTAGAAATCGTCCGAAACGACGTTGGCGAATGGCCCGGTCCAGAACTCGAATCCGACCGCCACGGCGCGCACCGTATCGCCCGGCAAGGTGAGCCCACTCGTTGAGGCGGCGCGGGACTGCGCGTCGTTGATGAAGTCCATGACATTGAACTCGAATTCGCAGGCATCCTGGCCCTCAACACGGACGTAGTTTACGATCGGCCTGCTGTTGACCGTGCCGTATCGGATCATCCACGTACCAGGGACGTCCGCGACAGTGACGTTGTTGATGACGTTGTTTCCCGCTGGTTGACGCCCTGACGGATCGCGCAGCCACACCATCAAATACGACTGAAACGCCGATGCCGTGCCTAGCCAGATGTCCCATGCGGCGTTGTATTGGCCCGTGTCGGCCGAATGCCACTTCCAGCCCGTCCAGAGCTTGTCAATAGTGGAGTAGGCCGCAGGTAGACCGCAGTCGCCGTGACCAGCAGTCTCCGAATACCGACCGCAGTACGTCGTTGGATAGCCGATCGGCGTTCCGTCCGGAGTCGACGTCCCAGCCGCACTTTGCACCGTGAAGGAGGTGCCGTTCCAGGTTACGGCCGACGATGCCCAACCTTGGCCCCACCAGTTAGTTATGAACCGGTAGGTGCCACCATCGCGCGTGACATCACCACTGGCGTACTTGACCGTCGAATTCCCAGTTCCCGTTTGAGTCGGAGTCCCAAACCCCGGCGCGCCTGTCGTCGGCCCAACGCCACAACTGGAAGTGCCGCTACCTGCCGTTCCGGTCACGACACTGCCGCCAGTTCCGGTCACGACACTGCCACCAGTTCCGGTCACGACACTGCCACCGGTTCCGGTCACGACACTGCCACCGGTTCCGGTCACGACACTGCCACCAGTTCCGATCACGACACTGCCGCCAGTCCCGGTCACAACACTGCCACCGGTTCCGGTCACGACACTGCCACCGGTTCCGGTCACGACACTGCCACCGGTTCCGGTCACGACACTGCCACCGGTTCCGGTCACGACACTGCCACCGGTTCCGGTCACAACACTGCCACCCGCTCCAGTGGTCGCGCTACCGCCTTGTCCGGAGCAGGCGCCAAGCAGGACGAGGGCGGTGACAGTGAAAGCGCGAGTTCTTACGACCGAAAGGCAAACCATCTTGACCTCCAAAGCAAATGCGAAAGCCGTCTAGTTTGCGGCTCAAACACGGCGATCCGAATGTCGTCATCGTACGCTCACCCAACTCGCACGTCTCCGCATCCACGAACAAAAGCTGGTCTTTCTGTTGCACTGCGCGTTGGTGCGTTCCATTGCAGCCGCACAATCACGGCACTGCTAAAGCGTGAACGGGCTCGAACTTGTAATCATTTCTGCGTCAGTTCAGCCAGATATGCTACGGCGCTCAAGTGACCTCGGTACTCTCGATGCAAGACTTTACTTCACCGAACGCTTGCGCGTGAGTGCCAGCAGGTGGCGTTTCGCATGCCGCAGTTCCGATTGCAATGCGACCTCTAGCGCAACCCGACCGGAAGTGGTGCGGGTGACAAAATCCTCAAAGTACTCGATGGCAGCTGGAAAGTCCTCAAGCAGCACGCAAAGTTCGCCAAGCACGTAATCGCCGTATCCGCGGCGATGCGGCGAAATCTCGAGTTCATCACGCAGTTCCGTGAGTTCGCGCTGTCGCTGCTCGATACTGGCTTCGTAGGCGTTGGCCTCGATTTCAGCGAGCACCAGCTGAGCGCGACAGATCGCCTTGTCGGTCGTGCTCCATCGTGAGGCGAGCCTGAGCACACTCAACGACTCAGTGGCGCGACCATTAAGGTACAGCAACGCACCGAGCATCGAGCAATGAAACGCACGCCGCGATGGTGGTCCAAGTCGTGCGGCCAAACGCAGGTGGCGAATCGCGCCGTCGAGATCCTTCTGGCCAAGACACGCTCGAGCTGCATCTTGGTGAACCGCATCGGTGATGACGCCGAGCTCAAGCATCTGGTGGGTCAGCTCGCGCGCCGCGGAAAAACGCCTGCGCTCCATAGCCGCAAGGTAGAGCTGACGTAGCAGCATCGCGCGGGTGGTCGTGTCGATCGGTCCGTCTTGGCTGAGCCCGAGGCGCGCATATTTGGCCCGAAGGCCTGCTGTTTTGGCCAAACTTGCTTTTTGGAGGAGATCCTCCGGGAACGCAGCCTTTTGCTGACCAGCTCGGGTCCTCGCCATTGCCCTTGCATGGTAGGACAAGGGTTGTACGGCCGTCCAGAATCTGACCAACGACTTGCATCGAGAGCGATTTTCACTCCGCGGAACGCTTTACTGCGCGGCATCGCCGCGGCATCTTCCCGTGGCCAATGCGCCATCCTTCGAAACTGTGCTGTGCGCTCACCCTGCTGTCACTCGGTTGCGGCAAACCCGCGACCGAAAGCGACTGCAACGAGATCATTACCCGCACTGCGACGCTTGAGTATCAAGCGTCGTCGAAGTCACAAGGCCCGGTCGATCCAGCTCAGATCGAGACGATCCGAGCTAGAGTCAAGGACTCGATGCTGAAAAATTGCGTCGGAAAACGCATCACGGCTAAGGCACTACGCTGCGTTCGCGAAGCAAAAAGCTCCAAAGAGATCCAAGAGCAATGCTTCGATTGAGCTACTGCATCGGTGCTACGCAACGGATATTTCGTAGCACCATGTTAGTGTTTGGGTTTCTGCCTTGTTATGGGTGTTCGAAACCCCTAGTTGGCCACGAGTGCGAATCCCTGTTGTCGCGCTACGTCGCTCTATTGGCTGCCTCCGATCGTCCTGAAACGTCATCCGCTGAGCGCGCACACATGCTCGAGGCGGCAAAAGAGAAGGCCGCGCTCGATCCGGAGTTCAACAATTGCCGCAAGTCGGTCAGCCGCGCTCAGTTCGATTGCGCAATGGTTGCGCCCTCAACCGACGAGTTCGAACGCTGCTTGATGTGACGAGTGAGCGACGACGGTTCTTGTTTGGTAGGCAATCGTGCCGAAACAAACTTTGCCGCAGGCTTTTCATCACGCATTTCGATCGCGTTTCCGATGCGTAGCCAGCTTTACGCTCCGAAAAATGAGCGACATCGTCCGGAATCCTGCCTTTACAGAATGAGGTTGGACCAGTAAGGTTCGCCACCCAAGAACAGGTCCCCGGTCAATGGTTAGGCCGAACCCGTTCGGACCGGCGAATCGCGCAGCCCCATTTCAGCGCGACCCTCCGGGTGGAGACGCTCACGGTGTCCCGATGACCGATTCCTCACTCGTATTAGCTGCCATTTTGGTGCCAGCCCTTGGTGCATTGATTCTGCCATTTATCGGCCGATTCAGCGTCCAGGCGCGTAACTGGTTGGCTGCGCTGCTCGTACTGACAGCGTTCATTGCCAATGTCGCTCTCTTCCCTAGTGCATTGGGTGAAGGGACTTCGGTGAGCGCATCGCTTCTGGGCATGCGCGTCGTAGCCGACGGCTTGGCCGTGTTCGTTGCCGCAGCGTCGTCGCTCATCAGCCTCATCATCGTCATCTATTCGTTCGACTACATCGCTGACCACCATCGGCACGATGTGCACGAGGCGGCCGCAAGCGGTTCCAACGAACCGCTCATCGACCACTCGAACGAATACTACATGATGGTCGTGCTTTTCCTCGGCTCGATGATGGGGCTCGTGTACTCGGGCAACCTCATCTTGTTGTTCCTATTCTGGGAACTGACGGCCGTCGCTAGCTGGCGACTCATCGGCTTCTTCAGGAAACCAACCGATATCGCGCGCGCCAACAAGGCATTCCTCGTCACCGTCTTCGGAGCCCTAGCCATGCTGCTCGGCTTCGTTATGCTCTGGCACGAGGCGGGCTCCTTTGATCTGTTACAAATCAAGGAGAAACTCGGAACCACCCCTATCAGCGATCTGGCACTCGCACTGATCATGGCAGGGATCCTCTCGAAATCGGCCACCCTACCCTTCCACACCTGGCTGCCCGATGCGGGCGTTGCGCCCTCGCCGGTCACCTCGCTGCTGCACGCAGCCGTACTGGTCAAGATCGGCGTTTACGTGTTTGCCCGACTCTTCGTCGCAACATTGACCTACAGCGCCTTGGGCCATCAAATGGTGCTGACGCTCGCTGCTGCAAGTGCCTTGGTCTCTGCAGGGGCTGCACTCGTAGACACCGATCTCAAGCGCATCATCGCCTACAGTACGGTCAGTCAAATCGCTTTCATCTTCCTCGGTTTGGCTGCCGGCAGCCATATGGCCGTGACCGGCGCGCTGCTCTACATTTTGATGCACGGACTGGCCAAGGGTGGCCTCTTCCTCTGTGCCGGCATCGTCGAGAATGGCACCCACAGCAAGGACATCACCAAGCTCGGCGGCTTGATCAAGCAGATGCCCGTTACGGCTGTGTCGTTCCTGCTCTGCGCGCTCTCGGTTATGGGTGTGCCGCCCTTTGGTGGTTTCTTCAGTAAGACGATGGTCATCGCGGGTGCCACTGAAGCCGGCTACCCCTGGATTTCTGGCGTATTCGTGCTGGGCGCGTTCCTTACCATCATCTACCTCTTCCGCGTCTACAACCTGGTCTTCCTCGGGAAGGTCGGTGTCGCCTCGAAGCAGGAAGGTTCTCGCACCATGGTCTATAGCGTCGCGGCTCTCGCGCTGCTCTCGATCGTGGGCGGCATTGCCATTCACTGGCCTGGCATGTTTGCTGAGGCCGCCGTCGATCAAATGCTGGGGATGGTCAAGTGACTCCGGAAATTCACCTACTTCTCGCCATCTTGGTCGCGCCGATCGCGGGCTTGCTGCTTTGGGCGGTCCCGGGCATTTCACGTCAAGTCCGCGAATGGGGCGCCATCGCTGCCGCTGCTGCGAACCTGTTCCTGGTTGCCACGACCTTTGGCCACCAATCGCTCGTCGAGTTGCCCTGGCTCGGCACTGGGTTCGATATCTCGCTGCGCGTCTACCACACGTCGAGTTTCGTCACGACAGCCGCGGCTGGCTTTGGCTTGCTTGTCACGCTCTTCTCAGTGCCGTTCATGCGCGAGAAGCACGGCCACGGACAACATTACCTCTACATGATGTTGTCGCTCGGGTTGGTCAACGGCGCGGTCTTCGCCAACAGCCTGCTCTTGATGCTCTTTTTCTGGGAAGGCCTCTTGGGCACGACTTACGGCATGATCGCAATCGGTCACCCCGGCGCTTACAAGACTGCCACCAAGGCCTTTGTCATCTCGGGCATCACCGATCTTTGTATGATGATGGGCGTGGCCCTAGTCTGGACCCAGGCCAAAACGCTCACCATGACCTCGGTTCGGCTGCCGCTCGAAGGCGCGAGCTCAGTCGCCTTCGTGCTGCTGATGATCGGCGCCATCTCGAAGGGCGGTTCGATGCCGTTCCACAGTTGGATCCCCGACGCCGCGGTCGATGCGCCAGCACCATTCATGGCGTTCTTGCCCGCCAGCATCGAGAAGCTACTTGGGATCTACTTCCTGTCGCGGATCTCGCTCGATCTTTTCATCCTGACCCCCGAGTCTTGGGTCAGCACGATGATGATGACTGTTGGTTCGATAACGCTCATCTTCGCCGTAATGATGGCTTTGGTTCAGAAGGACTATAAGCGCCTCTTGAGCTTTCACGCCATCAGCCAGGTCGGGTACATGATTCTCGGCATCGGCACCGCGGTGCCAGTCGGCATCGTTGGCGGGCTATTTCACATGATCAACCACGCCATGTACAAGAGCTGCTTGTTCCTCACCGGCGGCGCGGTTGAGCATCAAACGGGCACGACGGACCTCAAAGCCTTGGGCGGCCTCGGTCGCGTCATGCCCGTCACAATGACGTGCTTCCTCGTTGCGGCCGCAAGCATCTCGGGCATGCCACCGTTCAACGGCTTCTTCTCGAAGGAGCTCGTGTATGACGGCGCGCTTGAGCGCGGAACGGTCTTCTACTTGATCGCAGTGGCTGGCTCGTTTCTCACCGCAGCCTCGTTCTTGAAGCTCGGGCACGCAGCGTTCTTCGGTCGCCGTCCCGAGGCGCTTGAAAAAGCCAAGGATCCGAACGGCTTCATGCTCGTGCCGATGGTCACGATCGCTGCCCTTTGCGTGGTGTTCGGCCTCTGGAATCAGCTACCGATCGACAACTACATCGTGCCGATGCTGCCGCACGAGCTGCTCGCTCATGCCGACGGTCACCACTTCTCAGGCTGGCCGGCGAATCCCATGCTCGTCGGGATGACGGTCGCGGTCATCCTGGGCGCTGTGGTAAATCACTGGTTCGGTACGAAGCTTAGCGGCAGCGGCCTGCACGCCGCGGATCACATCCACCACAGCCCCGGCCTCGAGTGGGTTTACGACCGTGCCGAGCGTCGCTGGTTCGACCCTTACGTGCTCTTCATGAAAGGCGTCGACGGGTTCAGCTGGGCCGCCTTTAAGATCGATCGCGCCAACGATTGGCTGTTCGGTGCCAGTGGGCGCCTCACCCTGCTCATGTCGCGCGGCGTTCGCTCAGCGCATACGGGTAATACTTCATCCTACATCCTTTGGTCGCTCGCTGCAGCGACGCTCGTCATTGTTTACCTCGCTCGGTAACCAGGGAGTCTGACGGTGCTCGCTCTTCTAGTCCTCGTACCTATCGCAGTTCTTCTGCTCATGAACCTCCCCTGGCGCGGCGCGCGAAGCCAGGCATACACGATGGGCGTACTCGCTCTCGCGTTCGCCGAAATCTTCGCAGCGATCGCCCTGCCTGCGCTCGTCGGAGTCGGAGAGATCCCGTTTCTTTCCGAGCTTCGGTTTGGCCTCGTCGCCGATGACTTGACTCGGGTGCTTCTCGCCTCGATCGGTGTTGTCGTTGGTGCGGCGATGCTCGTCGGCCAAGAGTCGATGAAAGACGAACGGCAGCGCTGCAATTTCGCCAGCCTGTTGATCGTCAGCATCACGGGCATGAACGCCACGGTGCTCTTGAGCGACTTCTTCTCGCTCTACGTGTTCATCGAGGTGACAGCCGTTGCGTCTTTCATCTTGATTGCACTCGACCGCGGTGTCCTCGCAGTGGAGGGCGCGTTCCGCTACCTCGTCCTCTCAGCCGTAGCGACCGCGCTGATGTTGGGTGCCGTTGGCCTGATGCTAATGTCGGCAGGTGACACGACCTTCGATGCGGTTCGCAGCGGGCTTGCCGGCGGTACGAGCCTGGTCCGCCTTGGCCTCGCAGTCTTCATGCTCGGCCTCTTCATCAAGGGCGGCACGGTGCCGTTCCACGCCTGGCTCCCCGGGGCCTACTCGGCGGCTCCGCCGGCCGTGTCAGTGCTCCTCTCGGGAATTGTCACCAAGGCGAGCGGCATCTACGCGCTCATCCGCATTGCCTGGAGCGTGTATGTGCCCGATGAGCAGATTTCCTTGGTCTTGCTCGTCGTGGGGACGGTCTCCATCATCGTCGGGGCCGTCGCCGCGATGGGCCAGACCGACCTCAAGCGGATGTACGCCTACTCGAGCATTAGTCAGGTTGGCTACATCGTACTGGCCCTCGGTGCCGGTACCGAGCTTGGCGTCGTTGCAGCAACTTTCCACCTGTTCAATCACTCGATTTTCAAGTCGTTGCTGTTCGTCGACTCTGCAGCGATCGAATCACGCCTGGGCACCACCGACATGACTCGCATGGGAGGCATCGGCGGAAAGATGCCGATCACTGGAACCACGGCGAGCATCGCGATGCTCTCGGCGGCAGGGATCCCACCCTTTGCTGGGTTCTGGAGCAAACTCCTCATCATCATTGCGCTCTGGAAGTCAGCCCACATTGGTTTTGCTGTCATCGCTGTCATGGCCAGCATGCTCACCCTCGGGTACTTCCTTGTGATGCAGCAGAAGGCTTTCTTCGGTAAGCCCTCGATTGAGGTTGGGGCGATCGGCGAAGCCAGTATCGGCTACCTCGTCCCCGCGATTGCCCTCGCCGCGATAACCGTCCTGGCCGGAGTGCTCTTCCCCTTCCTGCTCGACTCCTCGTGCTCGTTCCTGCTGCTCGGCAAGGCCCTACCCTGGTGATCCGATGAACGACTACATTATCGATATCGTGATTCTTGCCTGCCTGGTGCTGTCGGCCGTGTGGGCGGTGCTTTCTCCGCGCTTGTTGCGCGCGGTCGTCGGCTTAGCCCTCGCCAGCGTCTGCGTCACCATCGTGCTGTTCCGCCTCGACTCGCCACTCGCTGGTGTATTCGAGCTGAGTGTCTGTGCCGGCCTGATTTCGGCAGTCTTCATCAGTACGATCAGCCTCGCTGCGCTCGAAACCGAAGAGAGCGTTGTCCAAACCAGTAAAGAGCGGATCCGCCGTTACTGGTTCCTGCCCCCGCTCCTGTTGTTGGTGGGCGTCGCGGTCACCCAGCTCGCATTACCAGACATGCCCGTCCAAGCGATCACCGGCGAGGGCGTCCGCGAAGTGCTCTGGAACCAGCGCCACCTAGACCTCCTCGGCCAAATCGCCGTGCTGCTCGCTGGCGCCTTTGGTGTGGTCGTCTTGTTCAAAGGTTTTGAGACTCGAGTCGATAAGGGAATCGAGATCAAGGAGACGACCGGGAAATGAACGCTGAGCTCCTCAGTTTCTACGTTGCAGCCATCGTGCTCGTGGCATTGGCCGGCCTATACTACCTCTTGGTTACCACTAACCTCATCCGTGCAGTCATTGGACTTGAGCTCGTGACCAAGGCGATTACCGTCGGCTTGGTGCTTGCGGGGCGGCTCACGGGCAAGGTCGGCATCGCGCAGTCACTGGTCATTACCCTGATCGTGGTCGAAGTGGTGATCATGGTCGTCGCGGTGGGCCTCATCCTCAACGCGCATCGCCAGACGAACGATGTTGACGTGCGTCGCCTTCGGAACATCAAGGGATAGTGAGCATGACGATTCCAAGCCTATTGGTTCCGCCCATCGCGTTCATCATCGTGCTTCTTGCCAGCTTGGGGCTGCTAGGCCTCATGGGAAAGCTGTCGTACAAGCCCGCCCCGGGTAACGAAGCCAACCCGAAGCCATATGCTTGCGGCGAAGATGGCCAACCTGTCGTGCGGCCCGACTACGCGCAAGTTTTTCCTTTCGCGTTCTACTTCACTATTCTTCACGTGGTCGCCCTCGTGGCAACCACCGTTCCCAATACCAACACCGGTACGCTCACCATGGCCCTTGTCTACGTGGTCGGTGCGGTCGTTGGTTTGTTCGTTCTGTACCGGAGGTGACCCATGGGTGTCGTCGATAGAATCGTAACCTGGGCGCGACTGAAGTCCCCTTGGATCATTCATTTCAATTCTGGCGCCTGCAACGCCTGCGATATTGAGATCGTTGCCTCGCTGACGCCGCGCTACGACGTCGAGCGGTTTGGCGTCGCACTCAAGGGCACGCCACGCCACGCGGATGTGCTCGTCTGTTCTGGTCCGGTTACGCGGCAAATCCGTGACCGTTTAGTGCGGATCTACGAACAGATGCCGCAACCGAAGTTCGTGGTGGCCGTTGGCACCTGCGCCTGCTCGGGCGGCGTGTTTGACGGCCTCTACAACATCATGGGCGGCATCGATTCAGCCATCCCGGTGCATGCTTACATCCCGGGGTGTCCCGCGAGCCCCGAAGCTATCATCGATGGCGTCGTGAAATTGCTCGGGGCGCTCGAGAATGGCCAAGCTGGCCCTGTCGAGCGACCGCGCGAAATCGATCTCGAGCACATCCGCCACCTCGAAGGGATTATCGCGCCCGAACGCCTGGTGCGCGCGCCGAACCAACCAGAAGCCGAGCAACCGCTGGAGTCCAACACCAATGGCTGATCCAGAAGCAACCGACGCGAAGCCTGAAGTGAAGGCTATCAACCCCAATCTCGAGCGTGAGAACGAGATCAAAGCCGAGCTGTCTCGGAAGTTCCCCTTTTTGGCTGAAGACTGCACGATTCAGCGCGTACGACGCATGTGGGTCAAAGTCCCCATGGACCAACTGCATCCCGTGATGCTGCATGCGAAAGAGCAGCTCGGTTTCTCCATGCTCTGCACGATTACGGGCACCGACGAAGGCGACTCGCTTGGCCTCCTCTACCATATGGCCCATGACAACGGCATCGTGCTCACACTGATGACCAATGCCCCCAAAGAGGGGCCAGGACCCTCAACGGTGACACCCTATTTCCCGCTCGCTGAGTTGTCGGAACGTGAAGTCATCGATCTGCTCGGTGCTAGGATCCAGAACATGCCGGAAGGACCTAGGTATCCATTGCCCGATGCGTGGCCCGAGGGGCAATACCCGCTGCGCAAGGATTGGAAACCCGAAGGCGCCACGGCAAGTCCCCCCAATCCGAAGAGCCAGGAGAAGTAGCTAATGGCCGAGATGACTTTTGACCGAGATGTCGTGAAGGTCCCACTGGGGCCACAGCATCCAGCCTTGAAAGAGCCTGGCAATTTCATGCTGAGCTTGCGCGGCGAACAAATTACGGAGATGGGGATCCGGCTTGGGTATAACCACCGCGGAATGGAGAAGGCCTGCGAAGAGCGGCCCTACCTCAACGACATGTATCTGCTCGAGCGGATCTGCGGGATCTGTTCGCATTCGCACTCGACCGCCTTTGTTCAGGCCGTAGAAGAGATCGCTGGTATCGAGCTGCCGCGCCGCGGCCTCTACCTGCGCACTTTGGTGGCGGAACTCGAGCGCGTCCACAGTCACCTTTTGTGGTTGGGCGTCGCAGGTCACGAGATCGGTTTCGACACCTTGTTGATGTACAGTTGGCGTGACCGCGAAGTCGTCATGGACGTTTTGGCCAACCTCACCGGCAACCGCGTCAACTACGGGTACAACACAATTGGTGGTGTGCGGCGTGACATTACCGACGAGCAAAAGGCTGCCCTATTCAAGGCAACCGACATCCTCGAAGAGCGCACCAAGTACTATGTGGGTCTTGCCACTACCGAACTGACACTCGCCAAGCGACTGCAGAATGTCGGCTACATTTCGAAGGAAGACGCGCTGCGCCTTGGGATCACGGGGCCGACCGCGCGCGCTTCGGGTGTGACCCGCGACGTGCGCAAGGACGATCCGTACGCCGCCTACGCGGAGCTCGATTTCGAGGTTATCACGGCCGACAGTTGCGACGTCTTCGGTCGCACCGTGGTGCGTGTAGGTGAGCTGATGCAAACCTACAAGATGATCCGCCAGCTGCTGAAAGAGCTGCCGGACGGTCCGATCGCGGCCAAAGCCCCGCGCAAGATCCCGAAGGGCCAAGCACTAAGTCGCTATGAAGCGCCGCGCGGCGAGGATATTCACTTCGTACGCGGCAATGGCACCGACAAGCCCGAACGGGTCAAGGTACGGGCGCCGACGCTGGTTAATATTCAGGCAGTTTCTCAAATGATGAAGGGCGCCTACCTCGCGGACATGCCCATCACCTTGGCTGCCATCGACCCCTGCTTCTCGTGCACCGATCGCGCCATCGAGTTGTACGACGACGCCGGCAACCCAAATGGCATGCGTACCTGGGCCGATGTCCGAGCGCATGGCATTCGTCACTACCAGGAGCGCGGGGTCGATATGGGTGATCTGAACCGTCGCTTCGCTAGCCAGATGGAACGAATCTAGTGGCCGCAGCACTCCTCAATATTTTGGTCTTCCCGGGGTTTCTCTTCCTCATCGGCTTTTCGTTGGCCGGCGAGTACTTGGATCGCGTGCTCTACGCACGGATGCAAAATCGCGTCGGTCCGCCTTGGTTTCAGCCAGTGGCCGACCTCATCAAGCTAGCGGCCAAGGAAGACACCATTCCCGAAGGCGCCGACCGCACCATCTTCAAACTGATGCCGGTCGTTGCGCTGACATCGACAGTCGTGGCGAGCTTCTACGTGCCACTCTGGAACGCCCAGGCGCTCTTCTCGTTCTCGGGCGATCTGGTTGTGGTGTTGTACCTGCTGACGATCCCGACGCTAACGTTCTTTCTCGGTGGTTGGTTCTCGCGCTCGCTCTACTCCATGATCGGTGCGGCTCGCGCGATCACCCAGCTCTTTGCCTACGAGATCCCGCTGCTGCTCGCCATCCTTGCCCCGGCAATGCTGGCGGGCACCTGGTCGATCAGTGAGATCAGTGCGTTTTACGAAGCTCACCCGGCGCTCACCCCGATTAACATCATCGGATTTGGCGTTGCGATGGTGGCGCTACTCGGCAAACTTGAGCGCGTCCCCTTCGACATCCCGGAAGCGGAAACCGAGATCGTCGGCGGTGCCTTCACGGAATACAGCGGGCGCCTTTTGGGCCTGTTCCGTCTGTGCATCGACATCGAGATGATCGTCGGGGCGTCGCTCATCGCGGCTGTATACCTACCCTTTGGGCTTGGCTTGCCGATCTGGGCTGGCTTCCCGCTCTACGTCATCAAGGTCGAGGCGCTGATTCTACTCATCTCGCTGATGCGCACGGTCATGGCCCGTCTCAGAATCGACCAGATGATTGACTTCTGCTGGAAATACATGGCGCCCTTGGCCTTGCTGCAGTTGGTCATCAACCTGTTCCTCAAGGGAGTGGTTCAATGAAGTTCCCTGGTGCCATGGCACTCGATGTGCTGAAGGGCCTGTTCACTAAACCGGCCACTAATCAGTACCCATTCACCAAGACCTCCCTGCCCGACAAGTTTCGCGGCCGCATCGCGTTCAAGAGCGAAACCTGCGTCGGTTGCAAGCTCTGCGAGCGCGATTGCCCGTCGCACGCGATCATGATCGTGAAGATCGCGGACAAGACGTACCAGGCCAAAGTCGACATGGCGCGTTGCATCTACTGCGGGCAATGCGCAGACACCTGCCGCAAGGACAGCATCGATCCGACCGAAGAATTCGAGCTCGCTGTCATCGATCGCGAACAACTGAAGGTCATCTATGGCCCAGAAAAGCCAGCCGCTGCCGCCGCAGCAACTCCAGCAGTTACTGACGCAACGCCTACAGAAAGCCAGTAGCGTTGCCCTGCTCTGCGTCGGCGCCGAGCTGCGCGGCGACGATGGCGTGGGCATGCGGATCGGTCGGATCCTGGAACAACCAGGCGCTGGCCATCCGAAGCTTTCTGTGCATTTTGGTTCGAGTGCCCCCGAGAACTGCACTGGCCCGATCCGCGAGCAAGCGCCCAGCCACCTGGTGATTATCGATGCCGCCCACTTGGGCGTTGAACCTGGCGCGATATCCTTGCTCGAACGCGCGGATATTTCAGGGATCAGCTTTTGCACCCACGCACTGCCGTTGAACGTCATCGTGGACTTCATTGCCTTGTCAAACCCGCAGTTGGTCGACGTGCTCTTGATCGGCATCCAGCCGCAAGAGATGGGCTTTGACGAGCCGCTCACGGTCGTCATCGAAGAACGGGCGCAATGGGTGGCAAATGCGTTGCGCGCGGCGCTACCGGGCTAGCTCTTTAGGGACAAGGGCCAGCGACGCGGAACTGCCCACGTTAGAAGACAAAACCTAGCGTCAGATCGATCAAAGGCCACAGGCCCCGCAAGGAGATCTCTGGAGTGCCGCCGGTGCCGTCCCCGGTCGCTTTCACTGAGCCCATGTAGTCAATCAAACCGCCGCCGAGGCGCAGCGAGAAGGGCTGCCAGTTCCATTGATAGCCAGCAGTCACCCCGAGACCAATCAACGAGGCTTCTGCGCCGGTGCCCAGGTATTCGGCCTTTGCTTTGGCGAAGGCGACGCGTGGATAGATGTACGCACCGTGCAAGGGCTTTTTCCCGGTCAAAAAGAACTGAACGCCGACATCTCCACCGTAGGCCGAAGTCTTGATGCCGAGCAGGCTGCGACTATAATACTGACCGCTGACGTTGATTGAATAGAGATGCTGGGGCGAAAAGTCCAATTCCAACCCGTAGAAGCCAAACAGTAGTGAAACGGGATTGAAGTAGATCCCCATGGCGAACCCGTCTTCTGGCGCCTTGGGAGCAGGCAGTGTCTCAGTGGCCGGAGCTGGCGCCGGTTCAGGCGCAGCGTCGGGTGCTGCAGTCTGTGCGCACACCAAAGAACTTGCACTGATGAGCGCCAAAGACCCAAGACACGATACAAAACGAACATTACCCGCAAAATACATGATTGCACCCTTTCTACGAAACTGACACGCGTCAAACCGACCTTAGCCTCGCGACGTTGCTTCGCCTAGCCCCACTACATAGGCGGTTCCATTGAACATTCATGCATCTCACTACGTGGTCTGCTGTGATTCGCTGAATGGCTTGAAGCAAAAACGCACAAGTTTGGGACTCTACAAGCTTCAAAAAGCCGTGTCAAGACGGCCAATTGAAGTCGCAATTTTTGAACCGGGCTCGTCTAGATTTCTCATTGCCGCTTGGGAAGCTCGAGGGTCGTTCGCCAAGATTCCGATCACCAAGCAGCGAGCGCACCGAGTCGCCACTACTGCCTAGAAGTGCAGACCGACGAAGCCGTTGATCTCAATCGTCGAGAGCAAGAGGCTTGAGCCGAGGTTCGTATAGACGACATCCTTCGAGCTGAAACTCGAACGCGAGTAGAGCAGGTCGCAACCGATCAGAAACGTCTTCCAGGCGTAGCCAAAGCCTGGCCCGACGCGTAACAACCAACCACTGACCGCATAATCTGGTACGTTGAAGCCTTCGATCTGTTCACCCAATGGAATTGGATGCAGGGTCCCAGTGAGTGGCCCGCCCAGCACTTGAAACGAGCCGAACCACTTTTTGCCGAAGTAGATAACTGGCCCGAAGAGTGCCGCGTGCGTTTCCAAAAGCGTTGCATCAAAGGTCTTGGTTTCGTATTGACCGCCACCCAATGTGGCACTTTGACCAATTTTGGTATAGAGGTACCCGCCGCGCAGTGTGAGTTTGACGGATTTTGCACGCAGCGCTGAAACCTCAACATTGGCGCCAAAGTGAAAAGCGTTGTGGCTGACGTTCGCAGTCTTGACCGATCCGTCGCTGTAGACAACTGAGATCTGGCTGTTCTTCTCCTGGTCGATGATCCCACCGAACGGACCGCCACCACCCAATTCCAGGCGCAAGGCGAAGAAGGAGTCGATGAAAGCCTTGGGGATGGGGCTCGGTGCAAGCTGTTCCGCGTCGACCAGAATCGCCTCGGCGGGCCGTTGTTCAGCGCTGTGCGTTGGGGGTGTAGTTGCGGCAGCGGCGTTGGGCGAAGTGGCGCCGGACGGAGCTGCTGGCGCGGCCAAGTTCGAAGGTGCTGAGGCAGCGCCTTCCTCGGGAAACGTTGCGCTTGGGACCGTCTGTGGCACCGACGCTTGATCCGTCGCGCTCGGCGCTGGCGTTGCCTGTTGGGCTTCTGCTGCTACCGAGATCAATGGGACCGCAAGCGTAGCGACCAATTGGCGCCGAGCCTTGGTGTTTGCAGACACGGAGTAAGGGCGCTTGGCACGTACCAAATTCGTCATGGGATGCTCTTTATAGCTCCGGAGTTGTCCGCACCTCAACCGCTTGAATGCCGGAGCGTGCAGGAGCCGCTGGTTCGACGGATAGAGCGCAGTGTCGCGCACTCGGCTAGGCGCCGACGGGCACAGTCGGGTCGGTTGAGTTTGCGCAGCTGCCGCCGGTCAAGTGCCCAACTCTCATTTGTGACGCGACATTCGTTGATGCGATTATGCGTAAGTCGTGCAACGCAACACGTGACCTGCGCGGTTCGTGGCGGAATTATGCGCGAGCGCTTCAACTCGATTGGCAGGACCTACATGCGAATGTCACTCGGAATCATAAGAACAAGACACTGGAATGCTTGTGCCAAGCTGTCGTCCAGTACCTGGATGCGGCCTCACCGTGGCTGCCGACACCACGACGAAAGTCACGTTCAGGTCCGCAATGAGCCGGTGTTGCGGTTGGTGACGGGGTGAATGGAAGGAGACAGACCGTGAGTAGACGGAATCACGGCGTCCGAAAGGCGTTCAGACAGGAATAGTTCCTCAGCGAACCACACGGCTCCATGAGACCGAGTTGGGCAGACTGGGGCCGACGACATCATGACGACATGAATCTTGTATCAATGCGCTCGTTGGCATGAGCTCGGCCCTCCTCGGTGGGGGCGTCATGGCGCTGGTTTGGCGAGTCGCGCAACAGCAATCGGCCAATCTCGCCCCGCGCGTCAGGGGAATTCGAGAAGACGATCGCAGATATCCAACTATTTGGATCGGCTTCCCAATCGAGTGGCGCCAACAGTCCGTCGGTTTCGCGCGAACACATTCCAAAAGGCGAGTCGAACGCCTCGGTAGCTGAATTCCGTTCGACGTAGGCACTTTTAGCTGATGCGGCTTGGAGCCAGAAGTTGGCTGCAGACTGGTCCAATGCGAACCGGTTGCGGGCCGCCAAAATCAACCCGTTCGTCAAGACGCTTTTGCTTTTGCCATTGCGTGGGTTTCTGTTACTTTCCTGCAAGTCGCAGCGGAATTGCCCAGTTCTTCATGGCTCAAAGCGTCTACATTGAGACAAGCATTGTCTCCTTTCTCACTTCCCGCGCTTCACGAGATGTCGTGCAGGCTGCTCGCCAACGCGTGACTCAAGATTGGTGGATCCGACGAGGCAAGTTCTCCCTATTTGTCTCCAATCTGGTCCTGAGTGAAGCGGCAGCCGGAGATCCCAAAGCGTCACAGCGAAGATTGCTCGCGCTGGACGGAATCCCAGAGCTCAAGGTATCTCACGTGGAACTGCAAGCACATGGCCAACGCTGCGATGCGTGGTACAATCGAAGCCATCTGCCGAAGTCAAGGCTTTGATCCACCGATGATATGCACTCCTGAACAACTGCCTCCGAGGTCGACCAAATGAAACGCCCCGATCCAATCATCGACGAACTCCACAAGGTCCGAGAGAACTTGGGGCGACGTTTTGGATTCGACGTGCGCCGCATTGGCGAAGCCCTCCAGGCAAGCCAGGGCAGACCGGGGCATCGGGTGGTGTCTCGTCCTGCTCGACGAATCTCCAAGAAGAAGGCGTCGTAACACGCGCTGCCCAACAACGCGTTGTACCTTGTAGGTGGCAGAAGTAGCCCTTACCTTGTGCGGCCGAGAGCGTGCCTGCAATTGGTCTCACTGAGCGGATCTCGAGCGACAAGCTTACGGTAGGGCCGCGCTTCGCGCAATCGGTCAGGCCAGGCATGTTGACGCGCAACTCCAGCCGACTGAGTTCCTCCGAAAGCCATACTGGCGTATCATCGCCCAATGAACGACGGAGCATACGACCGTGGGCACTCCCCGCGCGTGCGAATCGCCATTGGGGTCTTGGCAATACTGTTGTTCCGTGGCACCGCGGTTCAGGCCGAAGAAGCGCAGCCTTCCCCCAGATACTTGGCACTGCGCGCCGGGCTTACGACGGAAGAATTCTCACCGACTGGCTGGTGGCTAGACATAGGCGTCCTCAAGCACTGGCCTATGTCACCGCTGTGGTACGCGACCGCGGAAGCGGCCATCGCCGCATCGCGCGACACGACTTCCTGGACCCTTACTTACCACACCTACAACATACGCGAGACGAGCCACAACCGCCGGTTCCTCTTCGGAATACCACTGCGTGCTGGGCTCGGCATTGGGCCAGGTGTATTCGGGGTCGAGTTCGGTGTGGTTGCGGGTGCAGCCTTCAGCTCCTTGAAGTCCGACATCTGCGAGAACCAGTCTGCCCTCAAACCAATGTTGGGGGGCTACGCTGGTCCGGTCTTGCGCGTCGGAAGTGAGCGCGCGATCCGAATTGCCGCGCAGTTCCAAATGGTTTCACCGATCATGCCAAGGTGCTCAAACTCCGGCACCCCCCATTGGTTCTCCGACAGCCCGCCGAACCCGGCGATCGTCACCCAACTGGGCCTCGTTTGGTGAGCGCGGGGCCGTCCGACGGCGTCGCTCGAGTTGCGCAGGACGCCCGTGAATCGACGAACAGCGGGTATGCTCAAGGAGCCTGATGGCGAACTAGGCAGGAGTAGTCGTTGATGTAACCACAAATGCCCCCAAGACGAAGTTGGACGTCTTGATGGTCATGTGATTTTACGCGATAGCGTTCTACATCGCCGGGGTTGCCATCAATATACATGTAGCCAGTTTCTGCTGGGTACTCGTTGCCTTTTGCGTCGAAGAGCGCCACGCCCAAGAGTTCACTTTGCGTGGGGCGCATAGCTTCGTAGCAGGTCGGATTATTGTGCCAAAGGCGCGGCTTAGCGTCCTGCCGATTACAAAAATAGTCGCGACCCTGCGTGGCAGAAAGCGTGCCTTCAACGAGTCGCAGTGACCTAATTTCGACGTCGTATTCGCTCTCGAGAGGAATGTTGAACTTGATGGAGGCGCAGTACGCCCGATCCTCGCTGGTAGCATCCCCAGCGCCGCAGCCTTCCGCGAGGACCACGCCATACGAGGCCTCTGTGACGCGGTAGTCGAAGATCTGCACCGTTGGAGGAAGAATCACCTGTGGCATTGGCTCAGAAAACTCAGAGTTGAAGCAGCCGGGCTGCGATGCGGCGAGAAGAAGCCCAAGCCAGCCAGCAACCGTGTGTGCATCCAGTCCCGGCGAGAGAAATCTACTTCGCATGGGTTCAATCGTACTGTCAGACGGCCCGTTGGGCAATTGGACGGGCCGCATTCGGCTACTGCCAGCAGCTGTAGTCGAAGGTCGAGGTGATTGAGGGGCCACTGCGACGCACGATCCGGCCCTCACCGTCGAAGACGATATCCGAGTAGTAGACCACGTCGCCACTGCCTTCCGAATAGGTCACCTTCGAGGGGCGGCAGTTCGTGTAGCTATAGGTGTAGATCCGTCGTACCGCTCCGCTAGCCGTATCGATTTCCAATGCGGTCGTCACGTATCCAAGGCCGTCAAGGTTGTACCGATGGTGCGAAGTCATGCCCTTCGTCGTTGCCAGCGCGAAACCCTCGCCATATTCATACACGGCGAGGGTCGAGCCCGTCGGCCTCCCCTGCGCGTCGTAGGTGAAGATGGCGTTGAGAGCGCCGCTGGTCCGCAGCAGGGATCCGTCGGGCGAATAGTCGAGAGTCGAGAGTTCCACACGCCCATCTGCGTACACTGACTCAATGCTGCATGGGCCTGGATCGGGACCGTAGAACTGTGGCCCAATGAATGGGAGCAGCTTTTGGATGGGCCATACTGGGCAAGCATTTCCGCCGACCGCTGCTCCACCTGCAGCCGTGACGCTTCCACCCTGTTGGGAGGTACTGTTCACCGGTGCACCGCCCCAAGGTGTGCCGCCGTTCGCTGAGCGAGCCCCAGCTGCCCCACCAAACCCAGCCGTGAATTCACCGGGGTTGTCACTTCCACAGCCCGCGCAGAACACTTGCAGCGGGAGTAGCCCGCTCAGCAGCTGCCTGCAAAGCTTTGTCCAAGTCATGACACTCCAATTCGAGGGCTCGCCTTGCATGTGGCGCTATCCTCCTACGACTTCCTCTGCAATTCAAGGCTTCGCTACCTCAAATTCTCGTCCTTTCAACATCAACGTCATTGGGCGCGATTTCGGCGACTGGAACAGCAGCGAAGGCGCCCGCGCCTTCGTTTGACAGATGGATCTTGACTTCCCAATTGTCATCAAACGCATGACGTGTGCCAACAACCGTCAGCTGTCAGGAAAGCAGCTTTTCCCAAACCGGGAACACCCGCTTCAACAGCCCACCGAACGCCGCGGTTGTCTCTCAGCTCGCGCCCTTTTTGTGAGCGCGAGGGCGTTCGACAGCGTCGCTTGAGTCGCGTTGGCTGCCCGCGTTTCGACGAACAGCGGGTATTGCTCAGGGAGCCTGATGGCGAACCAGGCAGGAGTAGTTGTCACTTGAACCACAAACTCCACCAAGACGAAGTTGGACGTCTTGATGGTCATGTGATTTTACGCGATAGCGTTCTATATCGCCGGGGTTGCCATCAATATACATGTAGCCAGTTTCTGCTGGGTACTCGTTGCCTTTTTCGTCGAAGAGCGTCACGCCCAAGAGTTCACTTTGCGTGGGGCGCATAGCTTCGTAGCAGGACGGATTGTTGTGCCAAAGGCGCGGCTTAGCGTCCTGTCGATTACAAAAATAGTCTCGACCCTGCGTAGCAGAAAGCGTGCCTTCAACGAGTCTCTTTGGCCCAATTTCGACGTAGTATTCCGTCTCGAGAGGAATATCAAATATAATGTCGTGACAGTAGACACGCTCCTTATCGTCAATATTCCCAGCGCCGCAGCCTTCCGCGAGGACAACCCCGGACGAAACCTCTGTGACGCGGTAGTCGAAGACTTGGACTGCCGGTGGAGGGATCACTTGCTGCATCGGTTCGGAAAACTCCGAGTTGAAGCAGCCGGGCTGCGATGCGGCGAGAAGAAGCCCAAGGCAGCCAGCAATCGTGCTTGCCTCCAGTCCCGGCGAGGGAAATCTACTGCGCATGTGTTAAAGCGTACAGGCAGACGGCCCGTTGGGCAATTGGAGGGCGTATCAAACAGCTACTTTGGGCGTCAGAATGGGCAGGATGCCTTGGAAGGTCGCTCATCCTCCGACCCCGGCCCAAACAAGCTCAACCGCTACTGCCAGCAGCGGTAGTCAAGGGTGACCACTTGAGTGGGACCGCCGCGACGAGTCAGTCGACCTTGGCTGTCGTAGGCGATGTCCGAGTAGTAGGCCTCTTCGCTGCCGCCAGAAGCAGTGAAGGTAACCCGCGAGATGCGACACCCGTCGTAGTAATAGCTGTAGGTGCCAGTGATTACTCCCCCAGCAGCCCTGATGACAGCTGCGGACGTTACGTATCCAAAGCTGTTGAGATTGTAGTGAAAATTAACGCCGCTTGCCGTAGTCCGCAAAACGAAACCATCGCCGTATTGATAGGTGGTAAGGCCGTTGACTGTGTCCGACAAGCTCGTGGGCCTACCCTGTGCATCGTAGGTGAAGGTCTCCACTGCTTCGCCCTCGAGGATTCGCAGAATGGATCCATTGGGCGAGTATTCCATTGTCTGACGCGTCACTCGCTGATCTGCGGTGTATACGGTATCGATGCTGCAGGGGCCTGGGTCCGGACCGTAGAACTGAGGCCCAATGAGCGGAAGCAGTTTGCTGGGTGGCCATGCCGGACAACCAGTTGCAGCGCTTGCACCGCCTGCAGCGCCTGCACCGCCTGCACCTGCTGCAACCAATCCGCTCGATGTGTCAGCATTGGCGCAACCGGCGCAGCAGCTCAGAAGCAGGCCGACACTTAGTCGCCCAATAGGCTTCGTCCACACCAAACCACACCGATACGATGCCGCGCTCTTCATTGAATGGAGTTGTCGTATAAATCGTGAGCGCGATCAAGGGATCTGTATCGGAAACGTTCTCCCCTTCAGCTGCAGCGCTACCGGCTTTGCTTTCGACGACTGAAACAGCAATGATGTTGACTTAGTCGAGTGCGCGGTCACGGTTACGCTCTTCTTCCTTCCCACAGAAACGGAATGCAAGGAGCGAGTCGCTCCGTCGCTCAGAACCAACTGAGCGTCTGCATCCGCCAGCCGATCCATGATGAAATCACTATCTCCGTCGTTCGATAGCCGGATCTTGACTTCCCAATTCTGCTCGAATGCTTGTCGCGCGTCGACGACCGCGAGCTGGACAGCCTTTGGCCACGTGTCTGCCTTCGTGCAGCACACCAACACAAGGGCGGCACAGGCCACTAGCGATCTACTCGCCCACATAGCGCAGGTCATTTCTGCCACGCGTCAATTTGCCTCCGCCCTGCGAGGCTCGGTTGGAGAACTGTCGGGCCGAGCCAGATCTCTTCCCAGGTAGAAGGGTCGAACTCGCTCGGCACTGGCACTGCACGCGCAGGAAGTGTCAAGAAAGCAGTGTTACCAAAGCCGGGGACATTCGCCTCGACCTGCAACATCATCGCAATTGGGCTATTGGCATACGCACCGACAGGTCGCGATGGTACAAGATCGATCTCAATAGTCACCCCGACTGTATCCGTGTCGAGGCGCCGACCAGCGGCAAAAGACCACTTTTCCGCGTCCAGTGCAGCTCGCCAAGGGTTAGTCGTGCTGCATTGCCCAACACTCTGAGCGATAGTCTGAGTACCCGCGGAATCCCATGCTACGTCGAACTTTCGCGTATTGGGTCCGGGCATTGCGCCACTCGTGCCGCAGCCACCGGCCACATTGCCTGCCAATTCGGCAGAATCGACCAGCAGAATGAACTTTGCGCCAGTTCTAACCCAGCTACCCAAATCGTCCGACAACTCAATGCCAATACCCACGTGGCCGCTCTGTGAACTGACGAACTTCAGCAGAGACGCCAGTTTCCGGCCCGCAACGCCGATAGACTGCGTCAAGTCAGCAAGAAGTAACCTGGCTGATAGATCGTATTCGGTGCTTGTCAGCGCCCCATCAATCGTCCTCAATACCGTATCGGGCGTGGTGCCGATAACGGGCGGCCTCGGTCGCACGATACTCCAACTGAGTGCACCGCTGTTCGAGGTGGGGGTCCACCCTGGCACTGCAGCTTCCGGCGCCGCACCGTCGAAACCACCAAGCTGAATGGTACGCCCGCCGCTTCGAACCTCCAGGGAAGTAACTCTCGCCTCGTCCAATCCTTCGTCCCCACTCTCGTCCTTGACGTACTCAATCCGAACTTGGTGAACCCCTCCCGACACTGGAATGTTGGAGGTGCCGCTGCGCATCCGACCAGACACTTCGAGAGCAGGGCTTCCATCGATCAAAATTCGAAGAGCGTCATACGCCTCCTCTGAATCAACAAAGTAGGTTACCGAAAGCGCATTGCCCGTGCTCGCCGGCCATTCTATGGTCCTCTCCAATCCGGCAACCTGTTGCGTAGACTGATAGCCTGCGAACGCCATAGCGACGGGGCGACGGATTTCGCGACCCTCCGGGCCACCGGAGACGCACCAACCTCCCCCAAAACCCCCAGGTGTCCAGTCAGGGATATTGCAGCCCACCGCACCCGAGAAAGAGTCTTGGACAATCAGCTGACTATTGCTGAATATGCGAACGTCATCCACCCAGACGGTGTCCAGCCCTTCATCGACCATCCCGTCTTTTGCGTATTGAAAGCGAATGGTATGATTGCCACTTGAAAGTGGTGCCGCCCATTCCCCCACGCGGTGAAATCCCGACATGGCCGTCGCAGTGGAGCCGTCTATCAACAACTCAAGCCGATCGGAGTTCTGAGAATCCCCAAAGCACCCGAATGAAATGTAGCCAGCAGCCGAAAGCGAAACACTGCGCTCAAGCCAGGAAACAGTTGGTGTACCGTAATTGCCAAGGTTGCGGTGCGCTTGGGGCGGCCCCACGTGGTTATCTAGGCCCAAACTTCCCGTCGCAGTATGTCCCCGCGCACTCGCACTTAGGAACGCCAGTATCCCAAGACTACTAATCAGAACACGTCGCATAGTAATACCCCAGATCTCTCCAGCATGAATCATTGGCATCGAACGGGTACTTGAAAATCTTCCCTGTGAGACGGATGCCCAAGACTTGCATAGTTACGGTTGCCGGCACGCATTGCCAAGGCATACGAGGTCGCTATCGCAGTCCGCGTTGGATTCGCAAGGCAGCTGTGCGATGTGGTGCGCAAAATTGCATTGCTGCAAAACATATTCACCAGAGTCCCAATCATCCCAGAACTCGAGCGACTGACCCCCGCCCTTGTAGGCCGGACTCTTCGGCGCGTTGAAAATGTCGAACCACGCCTCGATGATCTCATCGACGTCAGCGTCATCCTCCATCACTCTGAGGAATATGTTCGCCGTGGCCCCAAGTGCCGGCAGTGCCGCATAAGAGGCGCCACTTGGATGTTTCACACCACGCGCGTTCATTCCGCCGAAGAACGGCCCCGTCCATTCACCCGTTGCGTCCTCATTGAAGCACTTAGAGAACTCAATTCCGTCGGTGGCTTGGCTGGTATACGGGTCTCCGGGGAAGCCATCGCATTCCCCACTTCCACCACAAACAATCGCCTGGAGCCAGATTTCGTCCGCGCCCATCTCTTGGGTGTCATTGACCTGGAGGTCGCACCCTTCGCCACCAAGGCCTGATCCGTAGAGCCACGTCAAGTTGGTAGACCAGCCCGCCAAGGCATAACCTTCTGTGGCATCCGACTTGCGAAGAATGCGCATCAAGTATTTCTTGCCCGCAACGCCCGCCGTGGCCACCGACTGCCGAAGCACGCCCTGTCCACTTCCGACCAATCCGCTGGCGGTCTCTGAATATTCCCAGACACGCCAGTCTTCGACTCCGTCGTTTTTTGGCGACATTGTGAACTTTGCGTCGGCAACTGGGGTCACGCCGTCCACCTCGAAGACTGCGACGCTGTCGATAAACTCAGCACCGTTGGCAGGCTCCGCAACGAACAAGTGCAGATCCTGTGGCCAGCGGGAATCTTGTCGTTCTAGTGTGAACGAATACCACGTCTGATGCAGCGTCAGATGGTCTCTAGCCTTCTGCGCTTCGGTAACGCCCGTGCTGGCCAGCACCTTCTCGTACGGTACCATGGTGCAGGCGGTAGTTGGGCTATCGCAGTTCAGCCGATTGGCGAGAACTAGGTAGTTGCTGCGAGTCAGCTTGGTTTGGTCACTTGAAAACACCTTGATGTATAGTGGAAAGTTGGCGGATTTGATCTTGCCGCTGCGATACCCAGGAATAACGTTGTACTCGACGCATCCGCCTGTGTCCAAATCGGGAAGAATGCAAGTACCCAACTGGGGTGGCACTTCGACTATTTCACCTTTGTAGGGGGCCAACGGTTTCGAAAGATCTGTTGATTCGTAGACCTGAAAGCTGATTCCGTTGTTGGGGCCTTCTGTGAACCCCTTCTTGCCGTGGAACCTAGGATTCACGGAGAACGCGTAGTCGCCTGGCTGTTTCAGGATGTACCACTGCACCGCGGTGGGGTATTTGAGTTTGCCTTGGGCGAGAAACGTTCCCGGACCCGCGCTCGTGTCGAACACCTTGGCGTGCGCCGGATCCATATTTCCATGGTTCACCGGATCCGACAGATCATCGTCGTCGAGTTCACCGTTCAACCCGGTGTGGTCACTGACTGGAGCGGTGCCACCAAGGGTCGCACTATTGGTGTCTCGAGTGAAACTGCTGACCTCGCCGAAGCCGGCGTACAGGTTGTACGCTTTGGAGATGTGCTGCGGCAGCGTTGTGGCGGAGGTTTGGCCTTCGGTACGCCCCAACAAGATCAGGTCGTAGCGCTCATCGCCATTGATGTCTCTCGCGTTAGTAGCGCCTCGGTCTACCACAAGCGGGCCAGCTTGATAGCTTGTGAGAACAGCGTCGGTTGAGCCGATCACCTGGCACTTGTCTGCGGGAACCACCTGGCCGAATGGCACCACGCATTGTGGCGTCATCGAATAGGCCCATGTTTCAACTAGACTCGCCGCGTTGACAACCGGCGTGTGCGGCTGAGCGGCGGTTCCGCGACTGAAGAGGTCGTCCCATTCGTTGCGGATATTGTTCGGGCTTGCCCAGACCGGGGACCCAGGAAGAGCGTAGGGATCCGATAGGTCGCTCTTGACGTTCATGTCGCCCATGAAGACCGCGACTTCGTTTCGACCTCGGTTGTGGGACATGATGCAGTGAATGATCTCGTTGGCACGGGTCATTTGCTTCTTCCGCACCGGCGTCGACACCTCCCATTTATGACTGTCAGACCCTCCTCCGGCGATGGTAGTTCCCTCGAAGGCCTGGGTGTGCGTGAAGAAGACATTGACGACGACTCCGTGGGGCGCAACAAATCGCGCGAATCCGATCCCCTTGTTTGCGAATGTGTCCGGGCCAACGCTGTCGTCGTAGATCTCGAATCCGACCGCGCTATTGTCCACAGCGACCAACGGTGCCCCTGGTGCCGAATACAGTGGAACGAGCGTCGTATTGCCTCCAAGGATCTGGATTTCGGGCTCGACAACGTCGTCGAAACAGGTAT
>Ga0302321_100000118_pt1 | contig 71653 bp, 53 predicted proteins | sample Fen_T0_1_FD_202505 | JGI IMG/M metagenome (GOLD analysis project Ga0302321, IMG submission 202505) | Peat permafrost microbial communities from Stordalen Mire near Abisko, Sweden - Fen_T0_1 | ecosystem: Environmental > Terrestrial > Soil > Wetlands > Permafrost | place: Sweden: Abisko... | reverse complement strand
AAAAGCCGGATAGGCCAGCAGCCATCGACAAATCTAATTGCTCGCCAAGTTTCCGCATCTGCACCACAAAACACCACATGCGGAAGTCCAGCAGTACGCCTCCCGACCAAGAATCGATAGCCGCTCGTCACAGCTAGTCGCCGCTTCACCGATTTTTTCGGATTTAAAATCTCATTTCCCTCTTTCATTAGTTCCCCAAACCCGTCTCTCTATAACAAGTCTCCTTCCTCCAGGATTACTGACTCCAACCGGGCTATTCCGGAAAATCTTTCGTTACACAACGTCGGGTGAAACCTGAAATAAATCTAAGTATGAAATATATCATCACTATCCTGTTGGCATCATTATCCTTGGTGAGCTCTGCATCCGAGCACACCTTTACTATTTCAGGCTATCTTACCACCGATAATTCGTCGGTAGCGCCCTATCTAGGTTTCGGGAATACCTTTAGCCTGGCGATAAACTACAATACGGATACTGCACCGTCGCATGTTTTTGGAAACAGCCAGTACACATATCTTCTGGATTCAGCAACGCTCACGCTAGGCCGCGGAACAGCTGCTAAGACCTTTTTCTCCGAAAACCCTCTAGACAAAGTCATAATTTCGAGAGGCTTTGCTTCCAGTCCGCCCGACGGATACCAGTTTTCTCTCTATTTCCCAGATCCCCTCAGTTCTTCTCAAATGATGCTCTCGACCAACATCGCTGGAAATTTTGGATCTAACTATTTTACCAGCGCGCTTTCGCTACCTTTGGACTCATTGGAATCTGTGGATTATTCAAAATCGAATTTTCTGATCAATGACTGGTTGCCATCGAGCATTGTGCAGACATTTGGACGTGTGACGTCGGAAAGCGATATTAGTACCGCAGTAGCAGTGCCTGAGTCGGGGACCTCAGGTGTGATCTGTGCAGCGGTTGCGCTTTTAGCCTGCGCTATTAGAATTAGACGAACTAAGCGCTAACCGTCAAAGCCGGTGACCGTCACATCATTGACGTGTTAACCAATAGTATGAAATCCATCGCGGCTCTGAGTGTGTGCGTGAGTTTCCTACTCGCTTCATCTGCATACGCGGCGGAATCGAAACCTCCCATGAAAAACACTTCCAGCGACGCCGCTGTTGTCGCAGCATTTATTGCAGCGATCAACCGGCACGACCCAACTGCTCTGGCCGAGTTAATGTCAGAGGACCATACCTTCATCGACCCATTGGGCAGACGCGTGTCAGGTCGGAAAGAAATGATCGAAGGCTGGAAGGCCTATTTCGCGATATTTCCCGATTACGAGATTCTAGTGGAGACCACGCTGACTGATAATGGCGCGATCGCGATTTTCGGATCGGTCTCCGGGACTTACAATGGCAAGCGAGGACTCGTTCCGAAAAACCGAATCGCGATGACAGCCGCGTGGAAGGCAAATGTTGCGAACGGTAAGGTGAAACTGTGGCAGGTCTACTGTGACTGGACTGAAGGTCTGCGAATTATTGAGGAAGATAAGAAATCGACGAACAAGGAGCCGGAACCAACGGCTAAGTCCGTCACGCCTGCTGCAGACGCATCGGCCGCGGCACACCTAAACGTGCCAGCGAAACCCTAACGATTTTTATGACTCCAGAACCACTAATACCTCCTCCGATACCGAAAGCAGCACCAACCAAAGCCGAGATCGCACTCAGTTCTCCGAGAGTACTAAAAAGCGCGAGTTGGTTTTGGTGGATAGCCGGGCTATCCGTATTCAATTCGATTTCGTCTCACACGGAAGGCGGTATGCACTTTGTGGTGGGCCTCGGACTCACGGAGTTAGCGGACGCGCTATTTCACAGCGTTCAGCCAATAGCGTATTTCATCGATACTTTGGCGGTGGGCTTCTTTGTCGGTATGGGTTACTTTGCTCGTAAAGGACACCTCTGGGCGTTTATCGTAGGCGGAGTATTCTACGCGATAGATGCTGCGATTTACGGTTACTTCCAAGAATGGCTACCTGTGGGGTTTCACGTGTATGCGCTGTTTTGGATTTTCCAGGGATTCGCGCAGCTCCGTGCTCTATACGCGGTCGCCGAAACGCAACCGGCGCTCTGAGCCAAACGCTAGAGCATTTCAAATTCCGGTGTAGCCGGGGGGCGCAGAACCCGGCCCTCTCAAACCCCGGCCTCGGCGCGGCCGGCTACATCAAGGCAATACCAGTTACTATCTATTTGGGGTTCTATGTGAGGGTTGGATCGCCGGGCCGACCGTTTTTGGCTGGGCCCTTCGCAGGCAGCGTCGGCTGACGACCCGGCGGGTCGTCCCTACCGGCGCTTCCGCGCCATTTAAACTGCTCTAGGGATTTTCCTGATTACATTTTCCGGAAACTATCCGCACAAACCTCGGAGTGGTGCGTCGCCGGTCGGGTAAAAAACGATCCGAACCTCTTTTGACTTCAGCGTACTAAGTCGCATGCAATTTTCTGCGACGGCTACACCTCTCCACGAGATCGTCTCTTGGCGCGATTTGTATCGGCGGGAGATGCAATGCCAAGTCGTTCATGCCTCGCTCTATTCCTACGGAAATTGGGTCCAGTCGTATTTACTCAAAAAGGGCGACACGGCTGTTGGGTACGGCTCGATCGTGGTTGGCGGGCGGTGGCGGGGAACTCGCACGGTTTTTGAATTCTACGTAGAGCCGCAATATCGCTCCCACGTCTTCGATCTTTTTACCGAATTTGTTTCGGCCGCGGGCGCCACTGCTTTTGAAATTCAGTCCAATGATATTTTGCTGAACCGGCTTCTACCAGCCTGGTGCGCCGAGCCCACGATTGAAGGCATGATCTTTCAGGATAAACAGGCGACCGCCCTCCCTGGCGCTGGAACGATTATCCACCGCATTTTCCCAGACGATATCCACAAAGTTTTCGCACACCGCGAAAAGCCGGTCGGCGACTGGGTGCTGGAATTCGACAACAGAATCGTCGCCACCGGCGGCATGGCTAACTATTATAACGAGCCGTACAAAGAGATCTACGTCGAGGTCGTCGCTGCCTACAGACGACGCGGCCTGGGCTCATACTTAGTCCAAGAATTAAAACGCTTATGCTACGATAGCGGCGACATTCCCTGCGCACGTTGTAAGCCCGACAATGAAGCGGCGCTCAAAACAATCCTGAAAACGGGCTTCGTCACCAGCGCTCAGATCTTGTCGGGCGCGTTGTCACCTCGCTCTGTGTCACGGCCACAATTTTCTCTCGCGTCCGATGACTAGGCTGCGCGCGGAACATTTGAACGACAAAGAACGAATAATCCGAGAACAGCCGGAATTTGGCGGTATTGGATGTTTTAGTTAGATGAGATTAGACGGCAATCTAACTTATTGTAACCGGCCGTGCCGAGGCCGGGGTGAGATGGCCGGGTTCGGCGCCCCCGGCTACAACATGTCTTAAACCACTATAAAGCGGTAAACGATCAGTGATAGGCGGCGAGATTCAGAGAAGATCAGAGCAATCGCGCGAATTCGCCGATAAAGCTGTCGACATTGCGGCCGGAAACTTGGGCTTCAACTTCTTGGTATAACCCGCGGTTTTTCACGGTTAGTCGCACGGTTACGCCCATACGTTGAGCGAGCGTGACGATGGCTTTCGGGCGTTTCGTTTCCCAGCGCCAACAAGTCAAACCTACGCTGATAGGCTTCGTGGCCACCGTTTCAGGCTCTAAAGTCGTCTGATTCATAACAAAGATGATGAAGCCCAAACTGGGCCAATCTTGTCATTCTTTTGAGACGGCCTACCGCAAAACTTTACTCTCCCTCGTGGCGTGATCGCACGAGGCAAAAAAAGATTCATTATTTGCAGTCGCTCACCCGCTATTGAGCAAAAACGACCAGCTAATCTTTCACGGGGTTTCGGCGTGGCCGCAGGACTTCCGGCACTCCCTCCCCTTGCGTCCACCCGACGCGCCACCCGGATTGATCCGTTCATCGCCCTCCGCGAGGATTGAACCACAGGGCAAAGAAGCGTTCTGGCTCGTTGCCGCTCGGATACGACAAGTAGACTTAATGTGCTCTACGGCACCCGTTGTCCGGCGCTGATTACGCAATCGACGGGGTTGCCGCCGAGTTCGTGCGCGAGCAGGCGTTCATCGCGGTGGCGCAGCAATATCATGTCGGCGCGTTGGCCCAGCTCGATGGTTCCGCGATCAGTCAGCCCGAGCACAGCGGCGGCATTCACCGTACTCGCCACGATCGCTTCAGCCGGACTTAGCCCACAGAAGCGGACGGCGAGCGCGATCACGAACGGCATCGAATACGTTGGCGCTGTGTGCGGGTTGTAGTTGCTCGCGAGCGCCAGCAAGCCGCCACTATCAACAAAAGCTCCCGCACGCGCATAACGTGCGTTCAGATGAAAACTCGTCGCAGGCATCATCACGCCAAACGTATTACTCGAGGCCAGCGCGAGAAGATCGGGTTTCGAAGCGCTTTCTAGCCCGTCGACACTACGCGCGAAAACCTTAAGCGCTTCCGCAACCATTCCTGTTGAACCAAATTGATCGGCTTGCACGCGAAGCGGCAGTCCGTGCTTGTGCGCCCGTTCAAAGAGTCGCACACACGCCTCCAGTGGCCAAGCCCCTTCGTCGCAGCACGCGTCGACCATTATACCAGGGAAATCGTGCCATATCGCCGGCAACATTTCCCGCACCACCATGCGGGTGAAAGTCGCTAGATCACCTTCGATCACCTGCCCGAGCAATGCAGTGGGCACCACGGTGCCCGGCCATTCCTGCATCACGCGTTGGATAGCGAACAGCATTTTTAGCTCAGCATCGAGGTTGAGCCCATAACCACTTTTCACCTCCACGGTGGTCGTCCCAGTGCGCAGCATAAGGTCGAGCCGAGTGCGGAGACTTGCCGCGAGCTGCTTGCGCGTCGCTTCACGTACCGCTCGCACGGTCGCGTGAATGCCACCGCCACGTTTCTGAATTTCGACAGGCGATGTACCAGCTAACTGTTGCTCCCACTCGGGAAGTGGGTCACCCGCCCAACACGCATGTGTATGGCAGTCGACGAAGCCCGGCATCAGCACGCGGCCTTCCGCCTCGATCACTTCCGCACCTTCTGGCAAAGTAAGTTCAGCTCCGACCGCGGCAATTTTTCCGTCTGCGACCAAGACGTCGCCGCGCGGAATCACACCGAGTTCGCGCAGTGCCGGACCGCGCCGCGGACGAACACCGGGTTCTGCGTTCGCATCGGTCTTGGGCTGCGACAGCGTGAGGATTCGGGCGTGGCGGATAAGCAGGCTCATGCGTTGCCCTATCTTGCGCGAAAAAAAGTGCTCCTGAAAAGAGCGAACTCAGTCTTTCCTACTCTTGCCCGCGAAACATCGCTCCCTAGTGTACGCTTTTGTGAAACCCAAACTCGTTGTCCTGAGCGGTGCCGGCATGAGCGCCGAGAGCGGCATTCCCACTTTTCGCGACAAAGGCGGGCTCTGGGAAAATCATCGCGTCGAAGACGTCGCGACACCCGAGGCGTGGGAGCGGGACCGCGAACTGGTGTTGCGTTTCTACAACGAACGGCGTCGTAAGATGTGGAGCTGCGAGCCCAACGCCGGACACCTAGGTCTGGTTCAACTTGAGTCGCACTTCGACGTCGAGATCATCACCCAAAACATCGACAACCTCCACGAACGCGCGGGCAGCAAGCACGTCCTTCACCTCCACGGTGAACTTAGCAAGGCCCGCAGCTCACTCGACCGCGATCTCGTTTACGAAATTGGCGAACGCGACATTCTCTTGGGTGAGAAATGCGCGCTCGGGGCCCAACTCCGCCCCCATATCGTCTGGCTCGGTGAAGACGTTCCGATGTTCGCACGGGCGATGGAGATCGTTAGCAACGCCGATATCGTCGTCATCATCGGCACGTCGATGCAGGTTTATCCAGCGGCGTCGTTGATCGATTTTGCGCCGCGAGATGCGCGCATTTTCCTCATCGATCCACAACCCTCGACCACTCGCCGTATGATCACGGCCATTCCTACGACTGCTGGCGACGGAGTGGCACATCTCCTGCGACTGCTCACTTCATGAATACCTTGAGGCATTCCCCGCCGCTTTCCTTTTCGCGCGCGCAATTCGGGAAATAGGTAGGAGCCTGCTTGCAGGCGATTCCGAATTCATTTCGCCTGCAAGCAGGCGCCTACATATCAACAAAATCGAAGCAGCTTCGAAGCATGTGACTCAGCACAAATGAAAGTACACGTTCTACAGCACGCACCGTTCGAAGGCCTCGCTGGCATCGCGACCTTGCTCGCAGCGCACCAAGCCAAGATCACAGCGACGCGTTTTTTTGAAGACGCCGCGTTACCAGAATTGAAAGGGCTCGATCTCGTCATCGCGATGGGTGGGCCGATGAGCGTCAACGATGAGGCTGAGCTACCCTGGTTAGTTGACGAAAAACGTTTCGTTCGCGAGGCAGTGAAGGCGGGCCTGCCCGTGCTCGGCGTATGTCTTGGCGCTCAACTCATCGCTAGCGCGCTGGGAGCACGCGTTTACCGGAATGCGCAAAAAGAAATCGGGTGGTTCCCTATCGACGCCGTGCACATACCTGCCGGTGGCGAACAGTTTGTCTTTCCGGAAAACCTCAACGTCTTCCATTGGCACGGCGAGACCTTCGATTTACCCGCGGGTGCGGTTCATCTTGCACAGAGCGCCGCGTGCAAAAACCAGGCGTTCCAAGTCGGGCGTCGCACGCTTGCGCTCCAGTTTCACCTCGAGGTCACACCCGAAGCCGTAGGGTCTTTTATCGAGCACTGCGGCGACGAACTCCGTCCCGCGCCGTTCATCCAAACCAAAGCCGAAATGCTTTCCCTACCTGACGCCACCTACACGCAGGCGAACGCCTGGATGGGGCGTGTAATCGAATACCTTGTAGGATAGCTAGTCCCACGTCTCGACGGAAAACCTGTAACGCCACGGCCCGATTCGGTGTTATCATCACGTACCCAATATGAAAGTCATCGGTCTATTTTTTCTTTGGTGTTTGCTCCTGGTGGTCTGCTGGCCGCTCGCGTTGCTGGCTCTGTTGCTGGCGCCCTTGGTGTGGTTGATCGCACTGCCTTTTCGCCTGCTCGGCGTTTGCGTGCATGCCACCTTCGCGTTGATCAAAGCATTGCTCTTCCTCCCCGCGCGGCTGCTCGGCGGGCAAAATCACGCCACCTGAGTTACATTGTTATTTCTGCCGCAGCTGTTCAGCACAGCTTGCGAAATCCGCAGCTAGCGGACTCCGAATCGTCAGCTCTGCATTTGTCATCGGGTGACGAAAAGCCAGCGACGCGGCATGTAGCATTACACGCGGGAATCTCAGCTGCGCGCCAGAAGCGAGTCGGACCACGACCGGACCGCCGTAAAATTCGTCGCCTAAAATCGGATGCCCACACTCGGCCAGGTGCACGCGGATCTGATGGGTGCGCCCGGTGTGAGGCATCGCTTCGATCAGCGCCAAGTCGTGAAAGCGCTCGAGCTCACGAAACGTCGTGTGCGCGGGGTCCCCTCCACTGCGCACAGCACCAAATTTGTTGGCCTTGCCCACGTGGCCAACGATCCCGAGATAGTTTTTAACCTCCCAGGTCGAGGGGCAACCCGTGCCCAGCACCGCTAAAGCCAGATAAATCTTCTGCGCTGCCTTGTCGGCAAAGAGCGCGCCCACGCCAGCATTGGCCTTCGTGTTTTTCGCCAAGAGCAACACTCCCGACGTGTCACGATCCAGACGGTGGTGCAGTGCGAGATACGGCTCGCGGCCATCTCGTTTCTGCAGGAAGTCTTTCAGCACCGAAAATACGCTTGGCCGCGTAGCATCGAGCGTCGGCTGGGTCGGCAAGCCGGCGGGTTTATCCACCGCCATCAACCATTCGTCCTCGAAAAGGATACGCGCCTCGGTCCACCTGAAACTTTGTGCGGCCGGACGAAGATGTTTTGGCGAAGCCATGTCTTAATTATGATGATCTCATTCCTAGTCGGATGACAAGGACTCAGGTTCAGCTAGAGCATCTATCCCGAGCCAAAAAAAACACCTGGCGGTTTGATTACGTTCGTCTTCGTGGATATATCATACCTCGTAATTGCGCGGGATACGTCGCGCCACCCATGAACGTCGCCTTCTTCACCACTCCATCTGAGCTTAGAAAATGGCTGGACGAACATCACACCACCGCTAACGAGTTATGGATCGGTTTCTGGAGAAAAGATTCCGAACGCGTCGGTCTAACCTATTCGGAGGCGCTCGACGAAGCTCTGTGTTACGGTTGGATCGACGGCGTGCGCAAGAAAGTCGATGCGCTTAGCTATACCAACCGTTTCACCCGGCGCAAATCCCGCAGCCATTGGAGCCACGTGAATCTTAAACGCGTTGAAGAATTGATCCGCCAAAAACGCATGGCCCCACCCGGCCTCACAGCACACGCCGCGCGCGATCCGGAAAATATCGGCCGCGCCTCTTTCGAACAAGGTGTCGTGAAGCTTCCGCTGAAGCTGGAGAAATTTTTCCGTGCGGAAAAAAAGGCCTGGGACTACTTCCGACAACAGGCGCCGTCGTATTGCCGGGTTGCACTGTGGTGGATTACCAGCGCCAAACGGGCGGAAACTCAGCTATCCCGTTTAGAAAAGTTAATCGCGGGCTCCAAGTCGGGCAAAAGGCTAGCCATGTTCACCCCGTCAGCCAAGCACCGCCAAACGTCTGTAAATCAGGGCTGAAAAATGAGCTACGTGGGCTCTTCTCAACGGCATCCAAGAGATCGTTTCGCGTTTACTGCAACGGTTACAAGCAGCTGCGTTTATCAGCACGGCCCATTGAAAAACTCACGCTTGCGCATAAATTCAGGCACCACTCCCGGTTTTCGCGGTCTGCTACCGCCTCCTACCGATCCATTTCCTGCACCCCAAGTGCACCGGTCTTAAAGCAAGTATTTTACAGCTTCAGCCAACTTCCAGCAGCGCAGTCTCTAACAAATCTAAAAACGCAGTAAGTTTCTTATGAAAACATCCCGTCAATCAAAAATCACCGGTTCGGCTACACCAGCCATCCTGCTCACCGTCGCCCTCGTTATCGTTGCCGCCTTGCTTTGGACCAAGGTTCGCATCGCGAACAACCAAACCGCTGAAACTCAGAACCAGTTGGCCCAGGCGAGAGCCGATGCCGCTCAACTGAGCAGTAAGCTCGACGCTGCAAATGCTAAAATCGTCATGATCCAGAAGGATCTCGACGCTTCCAAGCTCGCCGGTGACCAGTTCAAGTCGATGGCTGACGAGGCGAAAACCAATGCGACCCAGTTACAGAAACAGCTCGAAGATTCCACTTCGAACTACACCACGTTAAAGTCACAGGCCGACGAGTTCTCCGCCAAATCCACTCAACTCCAAGCCCAAGCTGACGAAGCCCGCGCACTCGTCGCCAAACTCCAGTCCGAACGTGATCAGGCCAAAGCCGATTCCGCTGTAGTCCAAAAGCAGATCGAAGACGCCAAGGAACAAGTCGCCAGCATGCAGTCGAAACTGCAGACCGCTCAAAGCCAACTCGCCGAACAGCAGAAGGCCGTCGCCAAGAAAAAGAAATAATACGCACAATTTAAACGACTCTGCCATTTTGACGGCGGCTCTAAAAGGGCCGCCGTTTTTGTTTTATAACATCGAGCCATCGGCTTAACCCAGATCAGCAGCTGTGTCAGAGAACGCTGAACTCGGACACAGAAGCACTCGAACCGTTAGAGAGCACCAAATCAAAACCTTGCACGCACGAAGGCTTGCCGTAAAAACGCAAGAACGTCACATTAAAGACCGATGCATAACGAGATCGTGTGGCCAGCTTGGATCATTGCCGGTAGTCTCACCTTGTTGTTTTTCGGGCTCATGTTGCGTGCTGGACGCCGCCTGCGTTTTCTGGCCGACACACCGACTTCGAAAGCCAAAGGCGTTTTTATTGGCCAGGTTGAACTCGCCGGACGAGCTGTTCTGAGTCCACCACGCTGTAGTTTCCTCGCTGAAGTCGATTGCGTGTGGTTTAACTACACTATCGAGGAAGAATGGGCACGCTGGGAAACCGAGACCTACACCGACAAGGATGGCAAAACCCAAACGCGCCAGGTTCATAAAAGTGGCTGGACACAAATTGATAGAGGCGGCGAGACCCCGGCATTTTACGTCGAGGACGACACCGGCACCGTGCAGGTCCAACCCGAGGGAGCAGAGATCGACTCTGTTTCCGTTTTTTCTGAAATCGCGGGGCGAAGCGACGCACTTTATCGCGAAAAAACCACTCAGAGCGAAATCTCCGACTCGACCGGGCGACGTCGCTTCAGTGAAAAAGCTATTCTCCTCAACGCCGAACTATTCGTAACCGGCCACGCTCGCGAACGTTCCGACATAGTCGCTTCAGAAATCGCAGCCGACCGAACCCAAGACATGTTTCTCATTTCATGCAGTGGCGAAACGCGTATTCAAAGCGGTTACCGCTGGAAATTCTGGATCTTCGGCGTGCTCATGCTGACCGGCCTGCCAGTGGCATCGCTCATACAATTTCAATCTGCCCAAATGCAACCCGACGTCCGTGTGCTCGTCGGTATCGTCGCCGCACTCCTGGCCGTGTGGCTCACCGGCTGGCTCTGGATGGCGTTCAACAGCCTCGTCCGCCTACGCAACCGGACCGCGCGAGGCTGGTCGCTCATTGACGTGCAACTCAAACGCCGCGCCGATCTCATTCCGCGGCTCGTCGAGGTCATCCGCGGACTTCGAGACCATGAACGCACGGTTCAAACCGAACTCGCCTCTCTGCGCACCCAGGCAGTTGCCACCGCCCCAGGACTGCCCGGGCCGGATATCGACAGCGCCCGGCCACTTCTGATCGCCATCACTGAGCGCTATCCCGAACTAAAATCGAGCGACGCTTTTTTGCGCCTCCAGCGCGAACTCTCAGACACCGAAACGCGCATCGCCCTCGCTCGTGATTACTACAACTCTATCGCGACTCATCTTAACACTCGTTTGGAGATTATCCCTGACCGTTGGTTTGCTCCGTTAGCTGGGCTCCATGCTCAGCCTTTGTTAACGGCCGAAAGCTTCGAACGTGCCGGCGTAAAAGTGAATTTCAGCTCAACATGAAACTCCGCACGTTTTTGTTTCTATTCGCCGCAAGCGCCTTTTCCTCCGGCGCGCCCACTCAAACCGGCGCCACCGGTTACGACGAACACTTGGATGCAGTGCGCAAACGCATGCCTGAAGACTTCAATCTCGTGGAAGAACCGCCTTTCATTATCGTGAGCGACCAAGACGATCGAAACCTCAATCTCTCGGTGCAAACCGTGCGTTGGACGGTGCAGCGCCTGAAAAAAGATTTTTTCGCGAAAAACCCAGATGAGACCATCGACATCTGGCTCTTCAAAACAAAAACCAGCTACTACAAGAACACGCGCACGGTCTTTCAGGAAGACCCGATCTCACCATTTGGCTATTATTCGCCCAAACATCGCGCGCTGATTATGAACATCGCAACTGGTGGAGGCACACTCGTGCACGAGATGGTGCACCCGTTTATGCGCACAAATTTCCCTACGTGCCCCACGTGGTTCGATGAAGGCCTTGCCTCGCTCTTCGAACAATGCACTGACCGCAAGGGCCACATTGCTGGAGAAATCAATTGGCGTCTGCCCGGCCTACAAGAGGCGATCCGCACCGGCAAAACTATCCCGTTCCAACAACTCTCCGCACTTAGCCCGGCCGAGTTCTACGGCGCCGATGATAACTCCGAATACAATAAATATTACGGTCAGGCCCGTTACCTCTGCTATTACCTGCAAGAACAAGGTCTTTTGGTAAAATTCTATCGCGAGTTCACCGCCAACGCCTCTACCGATCCCACTGGCTATGCAACGCTTCAACGTGTCCTCGGCGTCGACGATATGGCTGCCTTCCAGAAAAAATGGGAAGCTTTCGTGCTCGCTCTGCCGGTTCCTAAATAATGCTACGTCAAACCACACCTGGCGTTTTACATCTTCGGCATCATCGATTGTTTTGAGATTCCCCTACCTCTAGTCGCCACCTTTAAAATAATGAACAAACTGCTCTTAGTTTTCCTGACCTTTTTAGTTCCGTTCGTTAGTTTCGGTCAAAAGCCAACACCCGAAGATGAAAAAGCTGTGCTCGAAACCGAGTACGCTTGGTGTCAGGCCTACCTCAAAAGCGATACCGCAGCGCTCGCCGAAATCGAAGCCGATGGTTTTACCCTGACCGACCCCAGAGGCGTCACAGTCACGAAAGACCAAGAGATAGCAGAACTCAAATCCGGGGTCATTCGCTTCATCGAACTGAGCTCGCACGAGATCTCTCTACGCGTCTACGGCGACACCGCAATCGTCACCGGCCGCACCGTGCTCAAAGCCATCGAAGATAACGAACCGCACGACGGTATCTTCCAGTTTACCGACACCTTTGTCCGACAAGATGGCCGCTGGCGCGTCGCGACTGAACAAGTCACCCGCCTAGCCTCCACTGCTTCATCCTCAACCGAACCGATGCCCAGAGAACAAGCTTGGGTACATCGTCACGACGGTTTTGTTGAAATCGCAAAAAAGGGAAACATCGACGTGCTTTTTCTCGGCGACTCCATCACCGACAACTGGCGCAAACCCGAGATGGGCCTTCCTGTTTGGGAGAAAAACTTTGCCCCACTCCACGCCGTCAACTTCGGCATCAGCGGCGATCGCACTCAGCACGTCCTCTGGCGAATGCAAAACGGTGAACTTGCCGGCTACAAACCCCGCGTTGTCGTCCTCATGATCGGGACCAACAACACCGGTCTCGAACGCGACAAGCTCACTCCACGTAACACCACCGCGGAAATTGTGAGTGGTGTAACCGACGTAGTCAAAGGCTTGACCACCCAATTTCCTGAGACAAAAATTCTCCTGCTTGCGATTTTTCCTCGCGCCGAGAAATCGACCGACCCTTTTCGCTTGCAGGTCTACGACGTCAATAGTGCGTTGGCCCGGCTGCACGACGGTAAACAAGTTTTCTTCCTCAACATCGGGCCGAAGTTTCTCGCACCCGACGGTAGGTTGCCGAAGGAGATCATGCCCGATTTCCTACATCCCTCCACCAAGGGCTACGAGATCTGGGCTGACGCGATTAGAGAGCCTCTGGCTAAATTATTAAAGTAGACGAACCGCGTGGTTCAGGCGTCCGTCGCCGCCATCGCTGATGAATATACCGCACAGGCGCACACGATCGCCCGTGCGTTAGCCCAACGCCAAACCCGACGCTCTGTTACAACGAGTGCCCAATCCGGCGTCGCCCAGAAAGCAGTAACGGCTCGCGGGCATAGAGTGACCACGGAAACGCTACGCCGCACGATGCAGCGATGACTTTCGCTTGGGTGGGCGACACGTGTGACCCGTCGGAAATAGCGAAGATTATCTACTTCGACGGCCCAACTCGCGAGAAAGCCCTGAAGATGCTCGCGACTATGTCTGCGACGATCCGATCGCAATATCCAACACCGGAAACCTTCTATGGCCTCTGCCTCGCCGAACTACCTTTCAAAAAACCGGTGATGTATGGAAATACGTAATTACCGAAGCGATGGTCGACATGTTTATAAAACAAGCCGAACAAGTTGCTTCCGCCAAGTGATTTGAGCCAGGAAAATTATACCCAATGTCTAGCATTCTGTGTAGCCGGGGGGCGCTGAACTCGGCCCTCTCACCCCCCGGCCTCGGCGCGGCCGGTTACACCAAGTCAGGTACCATTCTGTTATAATTGCGGCTACAGTTTTAGCTGAACTGCTCTAGCCCGCTCTTTAGCTACTATCTGCAATGGAGCGGCGAAAAAGGCGGATGAGCTATAACCAACCTCAAATGCAGGTTCAGCAGGTGAGACAGCGGACGGCCATTTCGCGCAGCACTTCCTCGGGCTCATCGGGGCGACGGATGATTTCTTCGAACGCCACGATGAATTCCTGCTGATTGTCGATCAAGCGGCGCAGGGTCGGGAGTTTCGCGTTACCGGCAAGTTTTCCCAAGTACCAAGGGTTTTGCGTGAAGAGATTGTATGAACTCTTTTCAGTCGCGCCCACAAAGTGCGGTCCATACGTCGCAGCAGCACGGTCGAAGCCGCCTTTGTCGAGGCCACGGGGGCCGAGTTTAACTTCGCCGGAATCGATCAGAGCACGGATCTGCAGAAGGATGCGATTGCGATTTTGCAGCGCGGAGATGATCGGGCGCGCATCACCACCCGTGAAAAAATGGTGCCCGAGCGCCTTCAGTGTCCACTTGAGATCGCCGCTGAAAAATGCCTCAGCGGCTTCGAAGAAATCGCCTTCGGCCACGTTAGGCGTGAGCTCGGCGACATACTCCTCCTTGATCGTTTTCTCGTCGCCGATGTAAGCCGCGAGCTTGTGGGTCTCCTCTATAAGCAGGCGGGTATTGGCGCCGACCTTCGCGAGCAACAATTCCAGCGCACCTTCACCAAACGCCACGCCTAAAATATCCGCTTCAGCCAATACGATGCCTGCAAGCGCTTCAGCCGCGCCCTCGCCATCGCCGCCAATTATTTTGAAATCAGCATTTTTCTCACACCACTTCGGAAATGCTCGGCGCCGATCCACAGGCGCAGCGGTGACGACTACGGCGACTTCAGCCGGGTTGATCGTCGCAAGAATCGCCTGCAAGTCCTCGACGACCTTCAAGGTGCTCTCGGCACGTCCAGTCACCGTGTCAGCCAGGAAGTTAACATCCTTCAGCCAAACCGCGCGCTTGCCGCCAAACATTGAGATGGTTTGCACGCTCTCACGGAAACGGTTGACCGCCGCTTCGACCTCACTGACGTTATTCGCGAAGCCGCTCAATACCTCACGAGAAAATTCATCGGTTATCTCGCGCGCGAGTTCTTCAAAACGCTCTTTACCCAACCGGTTGACGAGGTAGTCGTCCGGTCCGCAAACAAAAATAAATGGTTTCGCGTCTGGCATCAACTCGACCATGCAATTGAAAGTTCAATGAACAAGGATTAAGATTTTACGTTTACCCCGTAAGTTTCACTTAGGTTTGTACACTCCAGCCCGCTTTTCATGCGCCAAAAATTAAGTTCCCTATTCGGTCGTGTCCTCGAACGGCGGCACGGCGGCATACTCATCTTCCTCGTCCTCTTTAGCGCAGTCGCGCTTGCAACGCGGATTGCCTTACTCATCAAATCCGGCGCATCAGTCAGCTTCGACGCGAGTTTGGCGGCCGCTTTTGGCTGGGGCCTATTATTTGACCTCGGTGCAGGCCTACTTTTTGCGCTACCTGCGGTCATCCTGCTCACGCTGTTATCGACTCATTTTTTCGAACGCATTTGGGCAAAAGCCTTGGCTCATGTCGCACTGTTTATCGCGCTCGGACTCTGTTTATTTGGCGCCGTATCCGAGTGGGTATTCTGGGACGAGTTTAGTGCACGCTTCAACTTTATCGCCGTAGACTACCTCGTGTACACCCATGAGGTCATCGACAACATCCGCGAGTCTTACCCGATGCCGTGGATTTTTGCGGGGATTTTTGTCGCGACTCTTTTCGTGTATATGTTGGTGCTGCGCACCAGCTGGGTTCGCCGTTGGCTAGATGACGCTACGGAAACCCCCGGCAGACGTTGGATGGCTACCCTCGGCTGGATCGGTGCTGCGGTGATTGCGGGTTTAGCGCTCGACCTCGACCGTCTGCCCGCCTTCGCCAATAACTACAATCGCGAGCTCGCCAAAAACGGCGTCTGGTCGCTTTTCGCGGCATTCCAAAACAACGAACTCGATTACGATCAGTTCTACGCGGCGCTACCGATCGACGAAGCCTTCAAAAAGTTACACGCCGAACCCGCTTTCAAAGGTGCCAAACGTTTAAGCAGCGACACACGCGACACCCTGCGCATGGTCCGCAACCAAGGCCCAGAGACACGCCTTAACGTGATCCAAATCACCGTCGAAAGTCTGAGCGCGGAATTCCTCAGCGTGTTTAATCCCGCCTCGCACCTCACGCCCGAACTCGAAGTCTTAGCCCGGCAAAGTCTCGTCTTTGACAACTTCTACGCCACTGGCACCCGCACCGATCGCGGCATGGAAGCGCTCACGCTCTCGATTCCGCCCACACCCGGACGCTCTCTCGTCAAACGCCCGCACAATGAAAACCTTTTCACACTGGGCTCAGTTTTTAGGAGCCACGGTTACGATACGGCGTTCATCTACGGCGGCTACGGCTACTTCGATAACATGAATTATTTCTTCGGCCACAACGGATACCGTGTGGTCGACCGTGCCGCCGTCGCGAAAAGTGATATCACCTTCGCCAACGCTTGGGGAGCCTGCGACGGAGATCTCTACCGCTGGGCGCTTCGCGAGGCTGACCGCGTTTACGCGGACAAAAAACCGTTTTTCCAATTTGTGATGACCACGTCGAATCACCGCCCGTTCACTTACCCTGACGGCAAGATCGACCTTCCGTCAAAAGTCTCGGGCCGCTCTGGCGCCGTGAAATACACCGATTACGCGATCGGCCAGTTCATTCGCGAGGCCGCCACTCATCCGTGGTTCAAAGACACGATCTTCGTCATCGTCGCCGATCACTGCGCTTCTTCCGCGGGTAAAACCGAACTACCCGTGCAGAACTATCACATCCCTCTTTTTATTTACTCACCTGGCGGGCAAATCGCACCGGGTCACATTGCCGACCTCACCAGTCAGGTTGACTACGCCCCTACGCTCCTCGGGCTGCTGAACTGGAGCTACCCAAGCCGTTTCTTCGGACTCGATGTTCGTAATACCAACGACGGACGTCGTGCGCTCATCGGCAATTACCAGCGTCTCGGCCTTTACAAGCCCGGCCGACTCGTCGTGCTCAAGCCAGTGCGTGGCAAAGCCGCTTATGATTACGACCCCGCCACCTTCGCGCTGACCCCCCGTCAATCGGACGGATCTGATATCGACGAAGCGATCGCCTATTACCAAACCGCCAGCTATCTCTATAAAAATAATCTTTTCCGCGAAGTCGCACCTGATGAGATTGCAAAATACTCATCCCAGGAAAACACAAAGTGATAGTTAGGCAGGTGGTCAAATGCCGCGGTCATGACCCAGCAGATTCAGCGCAATCAAGTGCCATAGGGAACTCCTGAGCTCATTTCGTTGGATCAACCAGATTTGGGAAACGTCCCGTAACGGAATCGTTACCAAATTGGTTACTTTAAAAGCCAGCGTGGTCTTGTCCAACGCAGGTCATGGTTTAATATTTTTTGCACATTTGGTCGTCTAATAGGTCTTAGAATCGCTCCTTCACATGAAAACACTCATATTTGCCTACGCGACCATGGCTCTAACGACCGGCCTTTTCGCCGTTGAAACTCCGCTGGTTATCGACAAAGAGCATTCAAATATCGAAGCCTCTGCAAAGGCGACGATGGAGAGTTTCACGGCCAAGCTTCCCGCCTTTGACGCTGTGATCTCGATTGATCCTGCAGAAAAACGCGTCGTCAGTGCTCAATTCAAATTCCACTTCAGCGACATCAAAACCTCCAACGACAAACGCGACGGGGAAATGCTCCACTGGGAGCAAACCGAGCAGTTTCCAGACTGCGTCTTCAACCTCGATTCGCTTGAACCTGCTGCTGGCGGTGCTTTCACCGCGCATGGAAAATTCACTTTCCACGGCGTGACCAAGGAAATCAGTTTTCCCGCAACGATCAGTTTCCCAACGGCCGATACCTGCAAAATCGACGGACAACCCACGCTTGATACCCGCGACTTCGGCCTGCCGATCATCCGTAAATTTGGCATGCTCAAAGTCGACCCAGTTCTGAAAATCAAATTTCACCTCGAAGGCCGAACTGCTCAATCCACCTAACAGGGCCGCAGTTATTTAGGTAAACAGCACCCACTTGCGTATGCGTCCGCCCCACACTTCACTGCCTTCGACTGATTTAGTCATGAAACTGTCGGACGCATTACGCTGCCACTCGCCGGTTACTCACGCTACCGAATCAAAATTGGCTGCCGCACTGCAGGATGCATTAGCACAACCAGGCCACCTCGTGCGCGCTCAATTGGTTTTCCAGGGATGTGTCGCCCAAAATCTTTGCGAGAACGATGCACTCGCGCTCGCAACCGCGGTCGAATATTTTCATCACGCATCGCTACTCTACGACGATCTGCCTTGCATGGATAACGCCACTACCCGTCGCGGCCGTCTCTGCCTACACCGAACCTACGGCGACGCTACAACCATTCTCGCGGCTTTGGCGTTGATCAACCGTGCTTACGCATTGATGCATGGCGTACTCTCAGGTCAGCCATCCTCGGTCAGAGATCTCGCCTACGGCTGTATTGAAAATACTCTCGGCGCCGGTGGCATCATCGACGGACAGGCTCGGGATCTCCGCTATGGGGAGCAACCGCAGCCAGCGCGCGAAGTCCTACGGATCGCTGCCAAAAAAACGGGGGCACTTTTCTTACTCGCGGTTTACTTGCCCGCGCTCTTCGGTTCGCCGAATCCGTCTGAACACCGGGCCTTGCGGTCTATCTGTTTATACTGGGGCCTTTTATTTCAAATTATAGATGATCTAAACGATGTGCTATCGACAAGCGCGATCACGGGCAAAACAACAGGACGCGATCGGATTCTCAACCGCGCCAATCTCGTGCATGCGACAGGCCTTCCGAACACCCGCGATCGGCTAACGCACCTGCTCACGTTGGCCACGCGTACCATTCAAAAACTCGGTCGTGATGAACGTTGGGATCATCTCGTCCATTTTCACCAAGTCTATTTTTCGGACCTTGCCCGACAAAAAATCCTGTTGGGCGCGCTCTCGGCCGCATAGACTCCGGTTGCATGCGCCTGCTTTCACTGATCTTCGTCAATCTCCGCCGCCATCGTATCCGAGCCGCTATCGGCGTTGCCGGAATCGGCTTCGGCGTAGCGGCTATGCTCACGATTCTCGCCATCGTTACCGGTGCGATCGGCATGTTCGAACGCATCCTGGCAACCGATAGCCATTATCTCGTCTTCGAGCGCAACGTCTCTGACCTCTTCTTCAGTTCCGTGACGATGGAACAGGTCGCCGTCGTCCGCGCTCAACCTGAGGTCGCTTCAGCCAATCCACTCCTCTTCGGAATTGTTTCGGCACCGGGCCATCCGATCATCACTTGCTTCGGCCTCGATCCGTCCGACCCGCGCCTTGTCAAAGCAGAGTGGCGTTTTGGTTCGCGTGAAGTGTTCGGCAAAAATGACGATGCAATCTTCCTCGGCTCACGCGCCGCTGAATTTTTGGAAGCTAAACCTGGTGAATTGCTCGAAATCGGTGCAGAAAAATTTACGGTCGACGGGATTTTTAAAACTGAAAACGGCTTTGAGGATGGAGGCGTTTTTCTGCCGCTTAAGACTGCGCAAAAGTTTTTCCATAAAGACAACACCTGCTCCATCGTCGCGGTGAAGCTTCACGATCGCGCAACCGGAGCTCGTTTCAAATCGGCCGTGGAAGCTAAGTTCCCTAAGCTGATCGCTCTCGAAAATCGCGAGTTCAACCAAAGCTACACGCAATTCAAAATCCTGCATTTCACCGCCTGGGCCGTGGGAATCTGCGCTTTTCTCCTCGGTGGACTTGGTGTGGCTAACACGATGCTACTTTCTGTTTTCAGCCGCATCCGCGAAATTGCGATTTTGCGCGTCTGCGGTTTCTCCGGTGGGCAGGTGGCCGCGTTAATTTTTGGAGAGGCCGTTGCTATCGCACTCGCTGGTCTCGTATTGGGATTTTCTTTTGGCCTGATCGTACTCGGCGTGCTACAACGCGTGCCCCAGTTTCACGGCTACATCCAGGCCAACGTCCAACCATTGATCATCGGGGGCATAATCATTACCGCGATCGCGACCGCGGTGGCGGGTGCAATTTATCCTGCGCGTTTCGCCTCACGCGTCCAACCAGCGGAGGCCCTTCGCTATGAATAAGCCGATCGAACCCATCGTGTCCGCTCACGGCGTCTGGAAAGCTTTCGACAACGGCCAGATCTCCGTGCTGCGCGACGTTAATCTCGAGGTCCGCACCGGTGAGCTCGTTGCTTTATGGGGAGCCTCTGGTTCGGGTAAAAGCACATTGCTTCACCTTATCGGCGGACTCGACCTTCCAGACCGCGGCGAACTTAGCGTCTGTCAGCGCGACCCGCGCAACGAGGCCGACCGCCTCGTCTTGCGCCGACGTCATCTCGGTTTTGTTTTCCAACTGCACAACCTTATCGCCGATCTCACGGTGGCAGAAAACCTCCGCGTGCCAGCCATCGCCGCCGGCACCTCGTTCGACATTGCTGAAAAACGCATCTGCGAGTTAGCCGAACAAGTCGGCATCAGTCACCGAATCAAACATCGTATCCAGGATCTCTCAGGTGGTGAACGTCAGCGCACCGCCATCTGCCGCGCCCTTATGAATTCACCTGAAATCATTCTGGCCGACGAACCCACCGGTTCACTCGACGAGAAGACGGGCGAAACCGTATTTGCACTACTGCGGACTCTTGCTGAGCAAAACCGGATCACTGTCATTTTGGCAACACACGAGCGCCGCTTCGCCGAAGCATGCCACCGTCGAATCCGAGTGCGCGACGGGCAGCTCTTTGAAGAATAAGACGACGTCATAACCCACCGTCCTCGAGCCTCGACTGTCTACGTCCATGACCGGCACTACAACGCCAGCTCCACTCGAACACGCCGCCGGCTGGACCGCGGTTGCTCGATGTGTCCGCCAACATAGTCTTTTCTGGCTCGTGGCGGCCAACACCGTGGGCGTGCTACTCGCACTCGACTTACTCTGGCCGGACGTCGGCGATCAACTCGCGCCTTTTACCTACGGACGCTGGATCCCGTTGCATCTAAACTGGCAACTCTATGGCTGGTGCTCGCTACCTTTAGTCGGAGTTTTAATGCGATGGATCGGCAATGGCCCCAATTCGATCGGCTCGCGTCTTTATCGGATCGCCATCTGGGCATGGACGTTCGCACTCGCCGCCGGTGGCATCTCCTGGCTCGCCGGAATGACGAGCGGGAAAATCTTCCTCGATTGGCACGGCTGGGCGCGGCCCTTGCTGTCGACGGCAATGGCATTGCTCTGGCTTGCCTTAGCGCAGCAGTTCTGGACGCAACGTCATGCGCTCAAACCGACACAACGCGTCTTCCAAGCGCTCCTATTGCTCGCACTTTTTTTCGTATCTCCGGCGATTTTCTGGGCGTCAGGCAGGGAAGTGTATCCATCTGTTAATCCAGATAGCGGCGGCGCCACGGGCGCGAGTTTACTTGCCTCCACGCTCGGCATCACCGCGATCTACGGCCTGCTTCCGATCATGCTTCGCCACCCGAGCCGTTCAACGACCTCAATTGCGCGCCGCGTCTTCTGGTCTGGACTAGCCGTCTCAAGCATAGCCTGCCTTTTAATCGATCATGGCCACGCCAGCCATCATTCTATCGGACAAATCCTTGGCCTTGGCCTCCTACTCGGCTGGGTGCCGCTGGCCTGGCATTATTTTCGTGGCTTCTCATGGACCAGCACCGCCCAACGTTGGCTCGCAGCAGCCTTCGCATGGTGGGTCATTCTGGTGATCTCCGGTTTCCTTTTTTTCCTACCCGGAATTTCAGAGCGGTTGAAGTTCACTAATACCCTCGTCGCTCACGCGCATCTTGCGCTCGCCGGTCTCGTCACCTGTTTCAATGGGGCGATTTTAAACCTGCTCAATCCGGGTCAACCGATCACGCGCGGCTTCAGGCTATGGCAATTTGCACTCGCTCTTCATATCGCCGCTCTCGTCTGCGTCGGCTGGACAGAATCGCGCGACCCTGGCGCACTGTTTTTGAGCCAAGGATGGACCCAGGCGCTTTATGGACTGCGCCTCGCCGCCGGTATCGTGATGTGGGCACTGTCTGCGGTCTGGTTTTTGAATCGACCTCAAGCTTCCGCGAGTAACGATTAACCCCACTTCGGTTCCAGCCGTCGCGCCAGCCATGCCTACCACAAAAATCGCCCGTCTCCTTGCGCTCGTCGCAGGATCGTTGGATTTTTGCACCGGAACCGGGCTTATTTTCTTTCCGAAACAAATCCTGCCGCTCATGCGTGTCGAGATCCCACACAACGAAGCACTCGTCTATCTGAGTTTTGTCGGTGCGTTTGTGGCCGCAGTCGGCGGCTGTTACCTCTGGGCCCTGTTTCGGGGCGGACTAGCACGGCTGCGCTCAACTTTGGAATTAACAATCTTGTTCCGATTGTCTGCAGGTAGCTTTTCCGCAGTCGCCATCTGGCTCGGCTGGCTTTCCTCCGCTTGGGTGAGTGTACCCGCAACGGATTTCGCTTTGGTTGGCTTACAGCTCTGGCTGCTTTCAAAACTCCATTTTCACGATGGCCAAGCATCATCATCGGCCGCCTGATCCGTCGCGTTACCGACATGCCATTGCTGGTGTGATAGCCATCGCTTCGGTCTACGTTTACTTTTTGGTTTTCGCTGAATTTGCGTTCATCGAAAACATGCGCCAAGTGGTCTCCGACGCAGGAATCATGTCGTTAATGGTGACGCTAGGTTTGTCTGGTATTGGCGGAAGTCTTGTCGCTGCGAAATGGTTTAATCAGGAGAAAGGCTCACTTCAACTCACCGGTGGTTTCCTTGGTTGTGCTCTCGCCGCAGGCCTGAGCTTGTTGGCTGGCGGTCGAGCATTGGCCTTCGCGTCCGCTGTAGCGATAGGCAGTAGTTTGGCTTGGACAACTGTGGTTCTAGTGCTCTGCTTGCGCCCCACGATACATCTCAAGCGTCTGGGAATCTGTTGCGGCCTTGGCACCGGCATCGCCTATGCCTTCTGCAACCAGCCATTCGTTTTCACCGCCACTCCGCGCGTACAAACTTTTATCGCCATTTTCTTCGCGCTGATTGGCTTTGCCATTTCATTCCGCATCCGGAGTAACCCAATCAAAGCCTCTTCTTCATTTGATTATTATACGCCGCCCGTGGTCATGTGGCTGATCCTTTTCCTCGGACTCGTCTGGCTCGACTCGGCCGCGTTCTTCATCATTCAGCACAGCCCGTATTTGAAAGTTGATACCTGGGATGGCGTGGTGGCATTGCAGGGCAATGCCTTCGTGCATCTTTGCGCTGCCATTCTCGCGGGAATCGCGCTCGATCGTCATCAGCAAGCACTCACGACTGGCACAGCCTTGGTGGTGTTACTCGCCGCCTGCTTGCTGCTCGGTTGGTCCAGCTATTATTTCCCCCTTGCTCGCGTGTTTTATACCGCCGGTGTTTCCATTTACTCGACAGCGCTCGTTTTTTACCCTGCTCGGGGTGGACGCCCTTGGCTAGCAGGACTTTTTTTTGCCGTATCCGGGTGGTTCGGCTCAGCGGCAGGGATCGGCATGGCTCAATCGCTGCACGCCATTCCCCTCTTCTTCATCATCTTGGTAGCAGTAGCATCAGCCATCGTTTTCTTGATACGGCATTATTGGTTAAAACATACCCGCGTCACTATGTCGGTTTTGCCGTTGCTCGTCCTCGGATTACTCTTCAGCCCGCAAGACACACGAGCTGCCGGCGGTCCGGAGGTCTTGGGCCGTGAGGTGTACATCAGCGAAGGGTGTATCCACTGCCACTCGCAATATGTACGCCCTCAGACTGTCGACGCGCAACGCTGGGGACCCGCTGTCGCGCTCGCGGACAGCCTAACCCAACAGCCACCGCTTTTTGGAAACCGTCGCCAAGGTCCAGATTTAAGCCAAGTAGCGAACCGCCGCACTCCTGAGTGGAATCGCCTACACCTGATGGCCCCGCGCGCGATCACGCCAGGCTCACGCATGCCGAGCTACGCGCATCTCTTTGAAGACAACAATCCGCGTGGCGAGGCGCTTGTGGCCTACCTCGCCTCGCTCGGTGCGGAAACGATAATCGCACGTCTGCAAACGACACAATTATGGCAGCCCGTCGCCAACACCTTGGCTGTATCCGAAAAAGAACAATACGCACTTTTTAACCAACTATGCGCCAGCTGCCACGGCGCAACCGCTCAAGGTGATGGCCCGCTCGCGGTCAAGCTCAGTCTACATCCCCCAGATTTCACGCGTGATCCCTGGCGTCACGTGAACGGCAACGATCCCATGCTCGCAATCGCTCGCATTATCAAATTCGGCCAACCCGGCACCGCGATGGCCGGTCACGAATACCTGACAGATCGTGAGATTGTAACGCTCGCTACGTTTGTCTCACGGCTTCATCGGGAATCTTAAATCGTAAGGTGCAAAAAAATCCCGGGCGTAAAAACACCCGGGACTCGAGAGCGCAACTTGGGACGTGTTCTGACTAATACGTCGTTTTAAGCCAGTTGTCCTTTGACCAAGTAACCGTGCCCGCACCGGCGCCCGCGGTCACGATGACTTGCAGGTCGGCGGGATCATCAAGCGTGTAGCTGTACGGCACCGCAGCGTAGGTATTCCAAGAGAACAGTATGATCGCGGCTTGAAACGGCCCGAGCGGATTGCCCGAGTCGGTGCTATTGCCACGCACGAGGGTCGCAGTCCCGTCGGCATTGTGGAATGAGTAAATCGTATCAGTCGCAAGGATTTTACCGGTGTATACTGGATTAGATACATCAGTCTGGTTGTTCCGAAGCGGCCATAGGCAGTCAAGATAGACCGAATTTTCGACGAGGATCGCGCCGTTCTCAGTCGAAATACTGCCATTGATGGGCGGATTGAAACTGTACGTGCTATTGAGCGTGTTTCTCACGGTCGTGCTCATCGTTGCGGCGATCGCGTCGCGAAGGCGTTTGGCCACCAACACGTCGCTGTCATCCACGTAGATATTATAGTTGTGCACCTGACCGGCACGAAGGCGGGGAACGCAGCGGTCCCAGATATTTTGGAACCACTGATGATGGAAAGTCGCGGAGAGCGTCGCGTTTCCAGAGTCGAGCGAGTTCGAGCCCATGAGGTGACACTTGTCGTGGCCCTGCTGGATCTGAACGATGTCTTCCACCGAGAATCCATTCGTGCGAAGGAAATTGTAGAATGGATACGCCGAACGGTTAGCTTCAAGAGCAGCGATTTGCTGGCGAACAAAGCTATTGGGGTTCGTCAGGCCATCGTCGCCGGTATATTTGCACCACGACATAGTAACGAACTGCGTGCCCGCTTTCATGTCGACAATGCCGTCGTAGGCCTTGGTAAAGGTACAATGGTCGATCCAAACGTTCGTCGCTGCGCTTCCGTTGCTGAGATCGATGAAATCCCAGTCGTTTGAATCGTAGTTACCTTTTGTGGATTCATCCCACTCCCACATTTCATCGAACTTCAGATTACGCACGATGATGTTAGACGTGCCTTTAAAGTTAAACGTCGCGTGTTTGATCGTAGCGCCGTTCGCCGAGAAGATCGTGAGGCCGGGCTTTGACTGAATATCAACCAAGCTGACGCCCGAGATGATGAGCGCGGGATGAAGTTTCGGCGTTGCATGCGAGCGGAAGGGCGTGCTCGACAGACTCTTCACCGCGGGATCGATTTCATTCCAGCCGAGGTTCAGGTCGTTCATGATTTCAATGACCTTCACCAAGCCCACGGTCTTCGAATCCTTGAGCGCGTTGGCCAGGTCCAGCGCAGTGTAAACTTTTCTGTAGGTACTGGCCGTTTCGGCAACGATGCCGCCGCCGGTCGTGCCTGAGCCGAGCGTCGCGAAGCCGGTCAAGTTGTATTGCGCTAAAGAGCCAGAGGAGCTGCCTCCCGAAGAACTAGAACTGGAGCTGGACGAGCTGCTCGAAGAAGAGGACGAAGAGGAACTGCTGGAGCTCGAGGAACTTGACGAACTCGAGCTTGAAGAAGAACTGGAAGAGCTGCTCGAGGAAGAGCCCGGTGCCAAACCGCCGCTTTCGCGAGCACCGATATCAGTGCCACCAGGAATGCCTGCGTCGATCAAATCGCTACCGACAGCCAGCAACAGGAATGAGCCCAAATTCAGGCTTCCGTCCATATTGCGTGTAAAGGTTGCCGGCGGTGTGAGGCTCACGAAATCAGCCGCACTTACGATAAGGCCCTTCCCGTTAAGACTCCCCTTGGTGTTGTGCCACCAGCAGTTGGTATTCGCGACGTCCGTGCTTGTTGAGTATTTGTCGCTTGAAGTTCCCTCGAACGAGAGGTTGTTCGTGAACACGTGGGTGCCCGTGTCGAAAGCGAAATTACTTCCGGCGTTTTTCCAAGACGTGTTGTTGCTCAACTCGATCGAACCGGGGTTGCTGTTGTAAGTGAAACCGTGCTTATTATTCCCGAAGGCGATGCACATCTCGACCATGTGATTCACGGCGATGCCATTGCCACCGAGCTTAAAACCATTGCCATCACTCGCACCCGTTGTCGTGCCATCACTCAAGCGGCCGTTATTGTAAGAAACACATTCGACGATTGTCACTGGGTCGATCGCGCCTGTTTCGGCCTTCGTGAACAAATCCCAACCATCGTCGATGTTGCTGTAGGAAACACATCCTTTAAAAATGTTTCCCGGTCCCGTGGTGAGTTTGCAGGCAAAGCCGTCGGCGTTTTCGCCCAATGGCGTGTCAAAATTATCATGCGAGTCGCAATTGAGAATCAGGTTATTTGACGGCCATTCGGACCGCAGTGCAGTCGAAGCATACCGCCCGAGCTGCAAGCCCGTATCTTTGTTTCCATATAAAACGCAGAGTTCGACGATCGTATTATTGCCACTGATAAAGATTCCATTATCGGCTGCATTGCGGACCGTGAGTCCTTTCACGTGCCAGAAATTACCGCCGATCTGAAGACCTCGCGGATTTGAACTACCGCCAGCCGTGTAAGGTTCACCCGAGAAATCGAGAATCGGTTTTTCCAAAGCGCCTATCGGGGGCTTGAAGGCGATGATGCGCTTGCGGGCCGTGTCGCTCGCGCCGTCGTTGCCGCGCGCAATCGTGATCTGGCTGGTTAGGTTGTAGGTGCCGCCGCGCATATAGATAATGCCGTTTGAAGCAGTCGCCATGCGACTCACTGCCTCCGCGAGCGTGATCGGGCTCGTAAGAGCGCCGGTATTTGCGGCGTTACCCGTAGGAGAAACGTACAAAGTGAGAGTGCCACCCGAGGAAGATGAGCCGCCGCTCGACGATGAACTGCTTGAGCTAGAAGAAGAGCTGGAACTCGAGGAGCTTGATGACGAACTACTCGACGAACTTGATGAAGAACTGGAGCTTGAGCTCGAACTACTGGACGAGGAGGAACCACCGCCGCCACCCGGCGCAAACACAGCAATCGACTGCACTTCGCGCGCGGACGCCGATTTCCAGGACTGCGTCAGCGTTCCGTCTGCCATCGCGACTTGGGTAGAACTCGCAGCAGCGGAGGTCGATTGCACCGAGTAACGCTGCACCATAGCGGCACTATTCGTCAGGATGTTGGCGCTCGTTGACCCCACACCAAAGGTATCTACCACCCAAGCTCCGGCCGTGACCGGGACGGACGTGGTGATGGTGTTCGCCGACGTATTGCTGTTTGCCAAACCAACCGGATCCGTTTGTGAAACACCGCTAAGAGAGATCGCGTTCGCCAGAATGTTGTTACTGAGCGATTGCGAGGCCGCGAACGTCACTTGCACCGTGTACGTGCCCGCGGCTGGCAATGACGATTCGAGTAAATAAAACAGCTGCGACCGGTTCACCGTGGTCGTTCCTGCCGTAGCGATGGAGGCAGTGAGAGAAATCATTGGAACGCCGTTGAACGTCGCGCCCGAAGCACTGGCATTTGCAATGGACGAACCACGCGATACGACACCAACGACAATGACGCGATTCGAACTGCCGCCGATCGTGTGTGACCAACTCAGAGAAGTTCCGGCGACACTACTTACCGCCGAACTGACATTATCGAAGGCGATCTGAGCTTTGGCCACGACGGCCAGAAGCGTAGCTGCGATCGCAGCAGCTAGATATTTTTTAATCATGAGGGGTAAAGGCGCGTCTGTCCAAGCGCTCGCCTGACAGCGACGGCCAAAGGAGTGAGGAAGGGTAAATACTTTGTACGCGTGCGCGAAAGCGACTGTCGCAACAAACAGTGAAAGAAAATATACAAACTACCGCTGAACAACCGCGCGGCGACGAAGCATGAGAAAACCGAGGAGGGCAACGCCCACGAGACCATACGTGGTTGGCTCAGGAACCGCGGCAGCGGAAGGCACAAGTGTCAGGCGCACGGCCGGATTGGCGGACGTCAGATCGCTCGCGGAAAAGATCGACTCAAAACCCGTCGCGTCGGAGATCGAGGTGATCGAAGCACCGATCGCGAAGGCGTTGCCCGACGCGGCATTGAGATCGCTCAGAAATGCCGCGCTCAATGCATTAAATGTGACGTACGAGCCATCGTCTGCGCTGCTCACGCTGCGACTGCCATAGGACGTTGGATCGTTGCCAAGATCATTGAAAATCGAAACAGCACCGCTCGCGTCGGCAAGCAAGGTCAACACCGGCGTGCTGACTTTGAAAAGTGAAAGTGTTTCCGTGGCGTCGCCCGAAAGATAGCCGGGGATAAACCACGGCTCACCCGCCGCGTTGTTATAGATTTCCAACTTCGCCGAAATGATCGGCTGAGTGAAGACCGGTAAATTGAAAACAAAGAAGCTACGGACCTCCAGACCCGAGGCTCCGGTAATATAGAGCGTGTTGGAAGAATCGTGGTCGCCCGCAGAGGTGTAAAAGCCTGCGTTATTGGCGACGATCAGTTGTGCGGACAAGGAGGGTGCGAGTAGCAAAAGGCCTAGCAAAAAGGCCGCAGCCTTGGGATAAGGTGACGCTGTCATGGGGAGGGTGATGCAGGGATGTAGGTGAAGTGAACTAAGACACGTGTACTTTACCGAAACGCAAATATTGGAAAGGAAAAAATTAAGCGTGTGATGCGCTAGCAGTTTCCTCTGGCGTCGCTATCTCGGTGCCTAAAAGTACGTACGGTTCTTCTCGCAATATAGGCAAACTCTTATTGCCCAACAAAAGAACCCACTCTCTCACACATACCACCACTACGAGTAAGACGAGCACAAGAAACGCGCCTGTGACGCAGGCATTAATATATTGATTTAAGATGAGCTGATGCCACTCCGCGAGCTGCTGCGGACTACCCCCGACCAAAACCTTTTTCTTCAAATCCGTCGCCATCCGCAAAAACCCTAACCTCGGGTCATTGCTAAAAATCTTCATCCACCCTGCCGTCATCGTTACTGCCAATAACCACAACAAAGGCACAACCGTTACCCAGAGATAACGCACACGGCCCATCTTGATCAGCACCGTCGTGCCCAACGCCAAAGCCAGCACCGCCAACAGCTGATTCGCTACTCCAAAAATGGGCCAGAGGCTGTTTATGCCGCCGAGCGGATCGACCACCCCTGCATAAAGAAACCAGCCCCAAGCGGCAACAAACACAGCGCTCGCCACTCCGTTGCCGACTGTCGAACGCGTTTGACCAAGCGGTTTCCATACTCTCCCAAGTAAATCTTGCATGAGAAAGCGCCCCACTCGCGTGCCCGCATCGATCGTCGTCAAAATAAACAACGCCTCGAACATGATCGCAAAATGATACCACAGGGCGAGAGCCGACTTACTACCAAGCACGCCTGCAAACATCCGCGCCATACCGACCGCAAATGTCGGCGCGCCGCCCGTTCGCCCAATCATCGTCTGCTCGCCCACGTCGGCCGCAAGCGCCGTCATTTGCGTTTCAGTCACTGGATAGCCTAGGGCGGTTACATTCGAAACCACTGCGGCTGGAGCACCCTTCATATTGACCGCGAAATACTCACCAGGCTCCATCGCACACGCAGCGACTAACGCCATCACGCCCACTAACATTTCCGTGATCATCGCACCGTAACCGATCACACGAATATCGCTCTCGCGCGTGATCATTTTAGGTGTCGTCCCCGACGATATCAGTGAATGAAAACCCGACACCGCTGCACACGCGATCGTGATAAAACAAAAGGGGAACACCGGCCCCGCCAGCACGGGCCCCGTGCCGTCGATGAATTTGGTCAATGCCGGCATTTTCAACATCGGCGCTATCACCACCACCGCTACCGCCAGCACCACCACAGTGCCGATCTTCATAAACGTACTCAGATAATCGCGCGGCGCCAGCAACAGCCAAACTGGCAAAATTGAAGCGAGAAAACCGTATCCGATCATCCACCACGCCAGCGTTGTACCTTTTAGTTTAAAGAACTCTGACCACGCCGGCGATTCATGCACAAATTTTCCCAAAAATACCGCTGCCAATAATGCAGTCACACCCGCCACACTGATCCAAAGTAATGCACGCGAGCCGTGACCAACCCTGCGCATCGCCAATCCCATAAAAATCGCAATCGGCATTGTCGCGGCGATCGTAAAAAGCCCCCACGGACTTTCCGCCAGGGCGTTTACCACCACCAACCCCAACACCGCGATCAAGATAATTAGAATCGCGAGTATGCTCACCAATGCGATCACACCCGCCAGCGGATTAATTTCCTCGCTGATCATTTGCCCCAGCGATTTTCCACGCCTCCGCGTCGAGCAAAATAAAATTACTGAATCATGCACCGCGCCGCCCAACGTCGCACCAATCAAAATCCACAAAAGCCCGGGCAAATACCCAAATTGCGCCGCTAATACCGGTCCGACCAGCGGCCCTGGGCCCGCGATCGCAGCGAAATGGTGCCCAAAAACGACCCAGCGGTTCGTTTTCACGAAATCGCGTCCATCCTCATGCACCATGGCTGGCGTCGCTCGCATTTCATCGAGCGTGAGCACCTTCGCCATCAGCCATGCGCTGTGAAACCGGTACGACACCGCAAACACACACAGCGACGCGACGACGACCCAGAGTGCGTTCACCGACTCGCCTCTCGACCAAGCCAACACACCCAACGAAAACGCGCCGACCAAAACCAGCGCGCTCCAGATGAGCACACGTGTCCACTTAAGCGGTGAGGTGGGAGTCATACGAAAGAGAGCGTACAATCTCCACGCTGGGCTCCGGCGCAACTCGTTTCAACGAGCTGCTCACCTGGCTTCGCGCCTACATATTAGTGCCACGGCCTTCCCGGATCGCCACGGCATATCTTCCGGCACAAAACGATCAGCCAATCTCACCGACATTCGGCGTATAGCCGATCCATCAACTCCATGTTCCGAAGCGTCTCGTTCAAGCTGAAGAAAGGCTCGCGCTTGTTAATGATTGCATGAGCAAAATCCTCAACTTCGAGTCGATACCGGTCGCTATTGGCCACCTCGATCGTCTGGGTTACGCGGCCGTCGACCGTGATGTTGAGGCTACAAGCTTCCTCTAGGAATGTGTTCGGCACTTGCAACACACCTTTCGTACCGACGATCTGCGATTCGATCTGCTTCTGGGCATTAAAACCAGAGTTGATCGAAGCAATCAGCCCAGAAGGATATTTCAAAAGCGCCGAGAACAGTACATCCACTCCGCCCGACTTCACGCATTGCACCGAAATCGATTCAGGCGTCGGAGAACCCGCTGGCTTGCCCGTCACAGCAGTCTGAATACGCGCGAGTTCGTCAACGACCATGCCAGTGAAATTCAAAGGATAACAGCCTACATCGTAAAGCGAACCACCACCCAGTTCTGGCTGGTATTTAATCGAAGTCGGATTCGCTAACAGGAAACGAAAAGCCGAATAGATAAATTTAATCTCGCCGAGCACGCCACTCCGCAGCACCTCGATAACTTTACGGGTGCAATCTGTATAGCGGTACATAAACGCCTCCATGAGCAGCACGCCGTTTTTCTCGGCGGCAGCAATCATTTCGCGGCACTCTGCGGCGTTGAGACCGATCGGCTTTTCGCATAGAATGTGCTTCCCCTGTTCAGCGGCCTTGATCGTCCACTCACGGTGCAACGCATTGGGCAACGGAACATACACCGCGTCGATCTCGGGATCTCGCAGGAGTTCTTCGTAGGAAGCGAAGGCCTTCGGACAGTTAAATTTTTTGCGGCATTCGCCTAACTTGGCCGTGTCACGCGACGCGATGGCGTGAAACACCGAGTTGGACGACCTCAGGATGGCGGGAATCACGGCTTCGCGGGCAATGCGGGCATAGCCGAGCACGCCCCAACGAATCTTTTTGTCGGAAGTGGTCATAAGAAAGTGGCGCCACTCAAAGTGAGAATCCGCGGCCACACAACCTCTGCGTTTATCGATCGCTTCCGTTCTCCGACATTTCCCTCTCGATCGTTTCGAGGGACTTCTGTTTCGTCTCAGGCAGCGCGCGCATGACGTAAATGAGGCCCGAAACACAGACTGCGGCATAGATCCAGAATGTGCCGGCAGCACCCAGCTTCTGATTCAGCATCGGAAACGTGTAGGTCAGAACAAAGCACGCGGCCCAGAGCGAAGTGACCGCAACAGACATCGCAGCGCCCCGAATGCGGTTGGGGAAAATCTCGGAGATGACCACCCAAGTTACCGGCGCCAGCGTCATCGCATAACAACCAATCGCGCCGAGCACGAGCAGCAGCAGCGGCAGACCTTGTACGCCTCCACGATAACAGAAGCCCATCACGGTATAGATCACGGCGAGACCGGCGGCACCAAAAATCATCAGTGGGCGGCGACCGAACTTGTCGACAGTACCAAGCGCGACAAAGGTGAAGAGCAGGTTTACCGAACCCGTCCAGGCGATATTTTTCAACACACTCGAAATGTCGTAACGCGCGGCGCGGAAAATTTCCTCGGCGTAGTTGAAGATCACGTTGATGCCGCACCACTGCTGAAAGACGGCAAGCACCACGCCGAGTATGAGCGCACGACGCATGTCAGGACGGAGCAAATCAGCAAAGGGTACGCGATCGGTCTCCGCATTGCCCAGCGTTGCCTGCATGCTGCGAACTTCGGCGTCGGCATAGGCGCTGCCGCCAATGGAAGTGAGCACGGCGCGGGAACGCTCACGGTGTCCACGCCTCGCCAGCCAGCGCGGGCTTTCGGGCACAAAAAACATGCCGATAAAAAACAAAACAGATGGCACGGCGGTCAGCGCGAACATCCAACGCCAGCCAGATTGCCCATACCACGAAGTGCGGATAAATTCATTCGTAGCATCGGCAGGCAGGTTGCGAACGAGATACCAGTTGATGAACTGCGCGAGCAAAATGCCTATGACGATGGTGAGCTGGTTAAGGGAGACCAGCCTGCCGCGCATTGAAGCCGGCGCGACTTCCGCGATGTAGAGCGGAGAAAGTCCGGATGCCAAACCTATCGCAACGCCACCACAAATACGCCAGGCCACAAAAACAGTGAAGTTGTTGGCAAGTGCATTTCCGATCGACGTCACAGCGAATAGGAACGCGGCTAGCATGAGCAGCCGCTTGCGTCCGAATTTGTCGCTGAGCGCCCCCGCGCCGAGTGCGCCGATAAGACAGCCGATCAACGCGCAACTGTTCGCCCAGCCGGAAGCCGCAGCATCGTTGAGTTCGAAATAACGTTCGAAAAATGGCTTCGCCCCACCGATCACGACCCAGTCGTAACCGAAGAGCAGTCCTCCGAGCGCAGCTATAAACGAGATAAGCCAGATATAACCGGACCTGCTGGCTGCCGGCACATTCGACGAAGATGGCGATTGGGTAGGGGTGATCATATTTCCGGGTGAGAACGCCAGGGGCGTGTGATGGTTTTGAAAAACAGGCTCAAGTTGAAATCAAATCTGCCGCAAAAGCATGGTTGGGGTCGCGCTTGAGAACGGTACGAAGGAGTTTTTGGGCGGCTGCGTTCTGGCCGAGTCCGAGCCGGGCTTGCGCATCAATAAAGAGCGCAGTGGTTTCCTGGCGGAATTGCAGATCATCATCGAACAGCAACATGGTCGGAAGCGATGTGGCAAAATAATCGATCGCGACGCGGGCCTTGCGGAGTTTGTGCGCGTAGGCGAGCAGTTGCGTAAGCAGTCGATCGGCGCGGGCTTTCTGCCCGAGGCGGCGCCAGGAAAGTGCGGAGTAATACGTCATCTCAGAGAAGCTGCGGACACTCATCTCCTGAAAATCGCCTTTGAACGTAGCCGCAGTGGTCCATTGCCGCTTTGCCTCCGCCCGATCGCCGGCAGCGGCACAGGCCTCGCCAAGCCAGAAGTGAATGTCGCTGCAATTGGCCAAAAGATGACGGGCCTCGCCAAGATTTTCAGGAACCGCCAGCGCGGCGAGAAACTGCGCTTTGGCTTCCACTGCGTCGCCGACTGAAAGCGCGGCGCGGCCGAGCAGCAAATGCGTGCGAACATACTGGCCCAGAGCCTGTCCTTCCCCGCCCTCCCATGGCTGGAACTTTCGGTTGGAGATAAGTTCCAGCGCTCGGCGTGGCTGGTTTGTCTGGTTATAGAGCATACAAATCTCAACCGAGAGATCGTCCCGGGTACTGACGAGTTCGGGATGCATCTCGAGCTCGGCAAGACGGCGTTCCGGCGGAACACCGATGCGTTTCCAGAGTTGGTCGCTTTCGAACAAAAGGCGGGCGTCGGCGGGAGCTGCGCGCCGGGCAGCAGCGTACGCGCGTCGTGCCTTTTCCGGGGAGTGAAGAATATTATAGGAACCGATGCCGACGTTTCGCCAGGCCACGGCATTGGACGGATCATGACGAACCGAGCGCTGCCAAAGCGCAACAGCCTCGCGGTGACGGCGTCGATCATAGAACAGATTGCCCAAATAGTAGAGTGCGCGACCATCCTTTGAATTTGTCGCTATGGAGTAGTTTAAGACTGCAATCTCCTCAAGCCGGGCCGGAAAGCAGTAATCGGGCGATGCCTGCGCCGCTTCAATAAGATGATGGAATGCGGCTCGTTCGTCGCCCAGGCGATGGTATAGCCAAGCGCGGTGATAACAAAGCAGGGGCGCCGTACCACTGAGCGGTTCATGTTGTGCGCCAGCGAGGATATCGAGCGCTTCACGGAAGAAGCCAGCGCGGGACAGGTCGAGGGCAAGATCGATGTGTACCTGCGAATCGCAACTGAGTTTTTCGCGGCGGAGCCAGCGGGCCCACCAGTCGAGAGGATCCAGCGCGAGAGTTGCGGCAAGAAGAATGCTGGCTTCCTCCTCTCGGTCGAGACGGTGCAGAACCATGACCTTGAGGTCACGAGCGCGAAGGTTGTCAGCGTCAACTTTAAGGGCGCGATCGAGATGATCGAGCGCGGTCGCCCAATTGGAACGGCAGCAGTCGATTTCGGCGAGCGCGTGATAACCGGCGGCCTGCCACGCGTGATTCCACGTGGCTTTGTAGAGCGCGTCGTAGGCTTCGTCGTCGCGGGCGAGATGGCGCAGGCAAACACCGAGCTGGTAGAGCGGCTCGCCGTCGTAAGGATTGAGATTGCGCTGGCTGAGACGAGCGATGCTGCTGCGGATGAACTTTTCCGCATCGGCAAATTCACCGCGTCGCAAATGCCAGCGGCCGAGGGCCAGGTTGCAGCGGGCATCGCCGGGGTCGCGCCGCAAGGCCTCGCGCCAGTAGAGTTCTGGTTTGCGCGTGGCGTGCCGGTACTGCTCCAGATGCACGCCAATCAAGTAAAGCTCGTCGGCGCTGGCGACCTCGGCGGGAGCGGAAGGCTCCGTGGCGGCAGAGGGGGGCTTGCCTGACTTGATCTCGCGATGGGTATAGTGACCGAGGGTGCGGCCCGAAGATTCGATAGCAATTTGTAGTCCCACCGGTTTCATTCCACGAGGAAGCGGCGCGTCTTCCAGAAGCGGCTCAGCAGGGGAAAGGTCGCGCGTGAACGTCGCAAGCACGCGAGTTCCGCGACTGAGCGTGACTGTGACGTTCTTCCTCGGCGCCGTGACAGCCACGCCCAACCGCACGCTGCGATGGTCGCTTTCGAAGCTTATGGCAGCATCGATATTGGCTTGCCGGGCAGGACCGATCAAACGGATAGGATACCAATATTGATTCCAGGATTTGGTTTCGCCTGGCATGAGAAAGGAAAAATCTGGCTGATTGTCGGTGTAAACACCGGCCATGATCTCGATGTAAGGTCCGTACTCTCCGTTCGCGTCAGCGTCGGTCAGGTTGCGATCCCAGGCGTAACCGAACTCGTGATTACCCCAGGTCCATTGCTTTTTTCCTGGCGATATATGGTGGTTTGCGACGTGAACAATTCCGGCCCGGGCCTTGAAATCGTAGCCGCCGAAGAAATCCTCGCGCGTGCCCATGCACATGTACGAGGTCGGCACCGGGATGTTAGCGTACCACGAGAGATCGTCGGGTCGGTACGGAACCTTCGCCGTCGAGCCCTCACAATGCGGCGGCAGATACTGGCGCGGCACTTCGCTCTTCGGCACGCCCGAGCGGCCCCGTGAGGCATAGTCGACGCCGTAGTAATGCCCATTACAAAGTGGGTACGTGCTCATCGCGCGCTTCGCGTGATCGGCAACATAGGTGGCATCGGGAGGGAAAAACGAGCGGTACTCCTCGTGCACCCGCGTGGCGACATTGGCCCACCAAAGGAAGGTTTGCACGTGAGGCGTGCGATTGTAGGCACGCACTTTCAACTCGATGTAGGCGCGCCCTGGATACAGGCAAACGCCGTGCATGCCTTTCATGCGTGCCATCGGATCGTGCTCGGAAAGCCACACCGTGACGGAGCCATCCGCGTGCTTTTCCACTTGCACGTCAGCGGACATGAAAGTGGAAGGCCGGTGGTGCTGCGGCCAATTGAATTCAATGCCCCCACTGATCCAGAGACCCGCCAGACCCACGAGCGCCGGTTTAATTACCGGTTGATAGTAGATGAGGTCGTAGCCGTTGGTCTTATCGATCGCACGATGGATGCGTCCACCTAGCTGCGGCAGAATCATCACAGAGAGAAATTCGTTTTCGATGAACACCGCCTCCCACGGCCGGTTTACTGGGATGTCAGCTATTCGCGAGTAATAAGGCAAAGGGTACACGCAACCGCTTGAACCCTGGTAGACGCGCTTCTCTAGAAACATCGGGCTGCGGTCGGGTGCTTGCGGCTCGTAAGTAGGTAACACAACAGACTCGTGACGAAAAGAAACGGGGGTGACCATGAGCAAGAGGTTGACTCATCTTATGCCGTGGAAAGCTTGTTTACAATGCACGACATTATGGTGGAACTGGACGATCTTAGGTCATGAAATCCATTCCTGTTCGACGCGAAGGCTTCAAAGGACAACATTTGGTGGTACTGCCTCCGCCCGTCCGGCAAGCGGCGCTACATCATCCCCTATTGCGGCCCCTACTCGTGACAGATGCGGGCTTTTTCCCGCACGCGGCCGGCCACCGCGTGGAGCGACCTCAAGGCGCGGCGACTCACCTGCTGATAGCGTGCCTGCGCGGCCGGGGTTGGGTACGCGACAAAAACCGCGAGCAGCCAGTGGGTCCAGGCGACCTCGTCTGGTTGCCGGCCAACGAATCTCACGCCTATGGCAGTTGTCTCAAAGATCCCTGGACCATCAGCTGGGCTCATTTTTGCGGGGACGAGTGCGGGCATTGGCAAAAACAACTCGGCTGGGCAAATGAGAAACCATTTGGACTCGGTCACGTGCCTCCTGACCAAATGGCTGATCTGAAGCTTGATCACGTCTATGCCAGCTTGGAACTCGGCTATGCGTTACCGCAAATGATTGGTTCGTCAGTCGCCCTGCGGTCGTTCTTCTGCGCGGCGCTACACATCGCCAACACGTCCGGTGCAACTCGTTCGGCGGCGGAACGCGTTGCAGCGGTACGTGAAAAAATGCGCAGCTCCCTCGCACGTCCGTTTCGACTCGAGGAGCTGGCTGCGGCGGCAAACCTTTCTGTGCCGCATTTTTCCGAACTCTTCCGTCAACAGACGGGCTATGCTCCCATAGATTATCTGATCCGCCAGCGAATCCAGCGTGCCTGCCTGCTGCTGGACACGACAGTCAGTGCAGTTTCAAAAATCGCGACCGAGGTCGGCTACAACGATCCCTATTACTTCACGCGCAGCTTTCGCCGGGTGATGGGTTGCCCGCCACGCGCCTATCGTCACATTGTCAAAGGCTGACCTAAACGATCCGTTTTGCTTTGGATTCCCATCGGACGCGACGCATGCTGAGAAACCCCTTAACCACTGCCGTCCCGTGAAGCTGCTCCCTTTCCCAACAAATCCTCATTTGATCTTCCGTTTCGCCGGCGTGTTCCTTGGCCTACTGCTCAGCATAAGCAACGCCAAGGCTGATCCGGCCGCAACCGCTCTCCGCCGCCCCGTCGCCTCCACGACAGCCGGCAAAATCAGCGGCTACATCGACAACGGCATCACCGCGTTCAAGGGCATCCCGTACGGCGACGATACCGCGAAGCACCGTTTTCAACCACCCGTGCCGCCGGTGCCGTGGGAGGGCGTGCGCGACTGCCTGGATTTTGGCCCGATTGCTCCACAGCCATTTTCGGAACACGAGCGACGTACCGAACTTTTCCCTGAACCTAAAGAAGGCACCCTCGTGAGCGAAGATTGTCTTCACCTCAACGTATGGACGCCAGCGCTTCACGACGGCAAAAAACGGCCTGTTCTCGTCTACTTTCATGGAGGCGGTTACAACGGCTGGTCGTGTAATGTCGATGTCTACGACGGCGTGCGCCTCTGCAAGCGAGGCGACGTCGTCGTTGTCACAGTTAACCATCGGCTCAACGGCTTCGGGTATCTTTATCTCGCCGAACTTGGCGGGGCGGAATTTGCCGACTCTGGAAATGTCGGCCAACTCGACCTCATCCTCGCCTTAAAATGGGTGCGCAACAACATCGCGGAATTCGGCGGCGATAAGAACCGAGTCACGATTTTCGGTCAGTCAGGCGGGGGCGCAAAATGCGCGACACTTATGGCGATGCCAGCGGCACGCGGGCTCTTTCATCGCGTCTGGACCATGAGCGGACAACAGCTCACCGGCCGCACAAAAGATCATGGGACCGAGACCGCCCGCGCTGTGCTCAAAAAACTTGGCCTCACTCCGGACCGCATCTCTGAAATCAAAACCATACCAATGGAACAATTGATCACCGCCTTTCAAAGCCAAATATTCACTCCCGTCGTGGACGGACACAATCTTCCCCGCGATCCCTTCGCGCCGGACGCGTCGCCTCTCTCCGCGGATATCCCCATGGTGATGGGTAACACCCACGATGAAACCACCTTTTTCTTCGGAGCTAGTGATCCCGCGACATTCGATCTAACCTGGGAAACATTGCCCGAGAAACTAACTCAGCACGTCACACAATACATCGGTCAGCTCACACCTGGGAAAATCGTGGCCGAATACCGAACCTATTACCCGAGCTACTCGCCAAGTGATATTTTCTTCGCAGCAACAACCGCCGCGCGTTCATGGAAAGGATTCGTCATCCAGTCCGATCGTCGCGCGGTTCAGGCCGGCGCAAAAACCTATGTGTATTATCTGAACTGGCATGCTCCCGCTGACGGAGGTAAATGGCGCGCTCCTCACACACTCGATATTCCCCTCGTTTTCGATAATATCAGCCACTGGCATTCGATGACTGGCGGAACACCCGAAGCCCAACGTGTAGCCGATCAGATGAGCGATGCCCTTATCGCCCTTGCCCGTAACGGAATTCCAAATACACCATCGCTGCCAGCTTGGCCCACCTACGAGCTACCTCGTCGCCCTGCGATGGATTTCGATATCAAATCGCGCATCGAAGATGATCCACGCTCCGCCGAACGAATACTTTTCGCACCAATCGAATACATCCAGCCCGGAACGTAAGGCTGTTCGACGATCAAATCTTCAACAAAACCGTTTAAGCCGGTTAACTTAACCAACTACTTGTACTAACATCAGGCAACTCGCTCCGTCGGTCACGGGCGAATTCACTGATTTGTTCGTATCCACTTCTCCAATAAAACCAACATATGCTCGCGGTGACTAAAGAACAGAAAATGGTTGGCCTGAGCCTCAACTTCTAGAGTGACCGTAGCACCGAGCCTCGAAAGTAATTCCGCATTTTTTCGGACGTAATCTACAGGCACGCGATCATCGAGTTCGCCCGTCAGAACAAAAACTTTGCTTTGTCGACATTCGTGCGCGAACGCGTAACTCTGGACAGCTTCAGCATCAAAAACCGGGGACAGAAAAATAAGTGATCGGTAGCGGGAACCCGAATCGCGTGCCAGCTGGCAAACGCCTAAGCCTCCATTGGAAAGCCCTGCCACGTGAATATTGTCTGGCGCAATCTTCACGTATTTCTGTGCGGCCGCCACTGCCGCGTCCACTATCTTGGCTGTTTCAAGCCACCGCCAATTCCCCATTCCGCAACTAGGCGCCAGTACTACGAGACTTAGTCGGTCGGCCAACCGCGACAGAAGCCAAAGATAGGCTTTAAAATTTCCCCCGCTGCCATGCATAAAAATCAACGCAGGCACCGGCTTACTTCGGTCAAGTGTCGGAGGAATATATAAATACGCATGCTTTGGTTGAGAACTTCCGCCCAGCAGATCGGCATAGACCTCCGGCATCGCAGAACCGAGCTGATAAAAAGCCTCATCGGCCTCAAGCTCGCGATAGATCGTCGCAGTCCACGCCTTAAGTTCCGACGCTTGTTTCTGGGTGAACAATGGATCAGCCACAGGCATCAAAAGGAATCCTAGCCCGAGCTGATCGATCTCGGGCAAGAGATTGCCCAATGCATAACGACAGAAATGCGCTCCTCCGTCGGCATACAGATTCTGCGTTTTCGACTGCTCCGTCATGATACCTTTTGGTGCTCGTGTGACGACAGAAGTCAGACCCACCACTAATGCTACAAGCAAGATTCCAGCAAGGATCGCCACGCGTTTGCTACTTTTGCGCCAAGCTACGCACACCACCAGAGGTATGAACGCGGCCATAATTCCTGTGATCGCAAAATAACGACCGGTTACGGTAACAGCCACCGTGAGGAGCACTCCAAAAACCACAACCATCGCTGTCATCCAGAAAAGACAGGCCATTTGTAGAACTGCGGATGCGAAGGATGACTTGTTCACCGTTAATACCAGTTGGACCGGCTGAGGAGAGATTGTCAGCACCAACCAGCATCATTCCCTCAATACAGATAAAGCTTATCGACGGTTTCAGGAGGCGACCAATGGCAGGGCGTAAGCCAATCTTATGCAAGTAGACTGATTTGCTAATACAGAATCCGAGTGGATCTTAACCCATTCATTAGATCCTAGAGCAACCGATTGGGTGAATGCACCCTAATGATAACAAAGCTGTGATGCCCACTTATAAAGACGATCTATCGAGTGGGGAAATTAAAGATCTGAGAAACTATATTCGCAGCTTGGCCAAATAGATCTCAAAGCGCTGCGGCCGCATAGATTTTTAAACTCACCACGACTTAACTCGCAGTATAGCTAATGAAATACCGACCATCTCAGTTTCGGACCATGCTAGTTTACGGAGCCCTGTTCGCGCTTTCGACCTTAGCAGCTTCAGCTGAAAGTATTCGATTACGCGCCGATACATGGATGCCATATAACGGCACCGCAAAGGACAATCCTCCTGGCTTTGCCGTCGAGTTAGCAAAAGAGATCTTCGAAGCAAAGGGAATCAACGTTGATTACAGCACCATGCCTTGGACCGATGCCCTTGCAGCCGGACGCGCGGGCACGATCGACGGCGTCATCGGAGCTTCGCCTGCGGAAACGGAAGGCATGATTAAACCTGAAGAGTCGATTGGTGAACCTCGCTTCATCATCGTGGTTTTGAAAAGCAACCCGTGGAAGTACGACATTCTGGCGCTCGACTCGGTCCGCTTGGGTGTAATCAATGGATATTCCTATTGGGACTCATTGGACGAATATATTAATAACGCCGCCCATGAGTCGAAAATCGTTCATTTCGCCGGAGAAACACCTTTGATTGACGCTATTAACCAACTTAAAGATGGAAAAATTGATGCGTTACCAGAAAATATGGCAGTATTTAAATGGACCGTTGCGAACATGGGTCTATCCACAAGGGATTTTCGCATCGTGCACGTGCATCCAAACGAGCCTATATACATCGCTTTAGCCAAGACAGCAACAGGAGCCCGCTACGCAAAGATTCTTGATGAAGGCATTCGGAGTCTACGCGCTTCAGGCCAATTGGAAAAATTGCTGAGTAAATACGACATGACGGACTGGAAATAGCGCGGCTCGAGCGCAGTCTCGGTCTTCATTTGGTTTTTCCAGAAAGTCGCAGAGAACATTTTAGTTCGCACCACAGCAGTACCCGCGTCCATTCAGACGCATGGCAGCTACGACGGGAAGATCCTTAACGAGCCCTTATTGGGTCGTCTCAGAAGCTTTGCGCACATTTGTCGGCATTGCGGGACGCACAGGATAGACGGTCAATGATGGGTTACTATAACCATTCGGGGCATCTTTTGCGTTGGTAGAAAACGCGCTGCCGTTTTTAAGAAATTGCATCCACTGTGCGCGCTGTGCATAGGCGTCGGCGCCTTCCTGGCCAAGCTTCGCCACGAGATCATTTTTTGCCTGAGTGGCGAGTGCATTGAGCTGATCGCGTCGATCTTTAAAAGAGAGTTCAGCATTGGCGTTGATTGCTTGCGATTGCGTGGCGTAGGTGTCGCGTAAGGCGTAGACCTGGTCAGCGGTTCCCGTAGGCAGATTAAGTCGAGTTTGAAGCGAGTTGAGCGATTTGTAATCGGTGTCATTAGCTCGCTGAAACGCTGCATAATTCTCTTCGCCGATTGCCGCGCGAATGTCCTCATTTAGTTTTCGCTGCGCCTCGGAACGCGCCTGCATTTCGTCTTTCGAGGACGTACCGCCACCGAACATGTCGTTGGGGTATTTATCGTCGAAGTTTTTTTGCAGCGCGAAGATTTTTTTGTAATCATCTTCGTTTTGAATAACATCACCAAAACGGGAGCGAATGCTCGACGCTGCTGAAGAATCATGCAGTTGGTATTGTTGATATTCCTCAGGCGTGAGAGCTGCGGCGATGTCGCGCTCTTTCTCTTCACGTAGAAGCTTCATCTTGGCGCGGTCCGACGGAAGTTGAATTCCATCTTGCTGACGGTAAATCTCCGACGTCATCTCACCATAATCCTGCTCAATGCGACGAAGCTCGTCGCGCTTCGCAGCAGGAAGGAAGCCGTACCGATTACCTCCAAAGGGGTTGAGATCCGCGTCATCGCCCATGGCCACGCGCATCGCTTCAGAGAGCTCACGTTGAGCCTTGTTCATGGCCGCACGTTGCTCAGAGGTCATTTTGTTATAATTACTGAACGGTGAATTTTTCCAGTACTTCGCATCGGTATCCGGTGTACTGGGGCGAAACGTCTTCATCTGCGCGGCAAACTTGGCAAAAGCCCGCCCAATCGTGAGCGATCGCGCATCGTCTTCCGAAAAGCCAGCAGCTTTAAGTGCTACCGCGTCTCCCGATGCGAGCGCTGCAGCCAGGTCCGCGGGTAGTTTAGCGTTCGCGGCCTGCTTTGATTTGCCGTCTGGAGTTTTCGTTGCAGCTGAGTTGATCGACACTGAAGCAGTCGACTTACTAACCAACGTGCGGGATAACCAAACGGCATTGGCCGCGAGAGAAAGTATAAGCAGAAGCAGGAGGATTTTTTTCATGAGGTACGCCAAAGAAAAATATATTGAATAATTCGCCGACGAAGGACCAACAAAATCAAAGCTGCGCGCGAGAACGTGCAGGCGACTTAAGTGCACAGACAGGCGATTATCGCCTTGAGGCACGTTGCTGTAGCTCCGTGGAGCAATTGCCTAATTAAAGCTCATCAAACTGACAGATTTTAACTCAGGTGATTTTTCACGCCTCCGGGGTTTTATCGTGTGCTAATTCTGCCAAGGCTCTCTCCATCAAACCTACCTCGCTTCTACTCTCGTTCCTTTTGGTGTGCATATCCTCTGGTTAAAAGCGCACGGAATAGAGGCGAAGTAAACCCTGAGATTTTTAACCTAAAGGTTGATCCAAATTCTCTTTATAGAACAGGTGAACAACTCCACAGCGCCTAATTAAGCTGTACAGTAAATCTTTTACTTTTCAGCAGCACGCCGAAATCATTCAAGTCGGCAGCTTGCAATACCGTTGTATTTTTAGCGGTCTTTGCCATGATCGGGTTCACCTCCCGACGTGAATCCACTCCGCGAGATTTTCGTCCGTGTAATTCTCCAGCTGCCCCCCTTCACGATGATCGCCTTTAAATCTGCACTGACCCGCGCGCGCTTCCATCTCTGCCTTCTGACTCTCCTCCCCTGCCTGACAATCCCGCTCGACGCAGCGCCCGCCAGTAACACAACAACCACGGCACCAGCTCCGGCTAGCCCCGCGACACCAGACGAACAACTCGTCGCCCAAACCGTCACGCTACAAACGCAGCCACAAAACGCCGCGCTCTGGCATGCCCGCGGCCAGACGCGCCTTAAGCTCCGTGACACTGCTGGTGCAGCAGCGGATTACTCCGAGGCGATCCGGATCGCGCCTTTCAACGTCAATTTCCTCCTAAGCCGAGCGCGACTCTTCACCAATCAAGGCAACTGGTCCGCAGTCATCGCCGACGCAACAAGTGGTCTCGCCGTCAATCCCGCGCAGGCCGAACTGCTCGTGTTGCGTGCCCGCGCCCGCGCCAGCCTCGGCCAGCTCGACGAGGCGCTCGCCGATGCCGATAAGGCAATCAGTCTCAACTCCGGCAACCTTTCGGCCCTCGGAATCCGGGCCAGGATTTACCTGCTCCGGCAAGACTGGACCAGGGCCGTACAGGACGCCTCAGCGGCGTTGCAACAGACACCTAATGACATCGACCTGCTATTGCTGAATGGCATCGCTCACCGCGAAAAGCAGGAAGCGCAGGAGGCGCGCGACTGTTTCGAACGTATCCTGAAACTGGATGCAAATCATGCCGTGGCGCTCTTTAACCTCGGCAAATTCGATCTCGCGAAAGGCGATTGGACCGCGGCGGCGGCCGGTTTTTCCAGGGTGCTCCAGATCTCTCCACAGCTCCCCGAGGCTCTCGCCGGCCGGGGTCGCGCCCGGCTCGAAACTGACGATGCCGAAGGCGCACTGGACGATTTCTCGCGAGCCATCCGCGCGCGGCCAGACCAGGCCGACAACTATCTGTTGCGGGCGCTCGCCAGTGAAAAACTGGGCGACTTCGAACGCGCCATCGCCGATGGCAACAAAGCCATCGCCCTCGGCTTACAGGACCCAAAGGCTTATCTACTCATCGCTCGGAACGACGAAAAGCAGGCAGCCTGGGACGCCGTCGTGCTCCACAGCGACCGCGCCCTTGAGCTCAGTCCAAACAACACCGAGGCGCTTCGCCTGAAAGGACGAGCGTTGCTGGCACGCGGTCAGACCAAAGAAGGGCTCGAAGCTTTCGGGCAAGCCATCGCAACCAGCCCGAACGAGTGGCATATCCGCGTCGAGCGCGCGGCGGTTTTTCACCAGCAGCAACGATATGACGAGGCGATTGCTGACTGTGACAAAGCGATCGAACTCAACCCTGAAGCGATGTACGCCTACTCGCTCCGCGGCTTCTGCCTGCTCCAGAAGGGCAAAACCGATGGAGCTCTGGCCGATTGCGAAAAAGCGATCTCGCTCGATCCGCAGCAACCACTCCCCCTGCTCGTGCGAGCTCGCGTGATGCTCCGCCGGAACGAATCTGCGAAGGCCGTGGCAGACTGCGCCACCGCGCTCAAACTCATGCCCGGTTCGGCTTGGGGTTATTCGACTCTCGCCCTCGCCCTGATACAACAGAGCCGCTACGAAGAAGCCGCAGCCTCGGCCTCGAAAGCCCTGCAGATCGCTCCCGCAGATGCTGAGTCTTTCGCCACCCGGGGGCGGGCTAATGTCGCCCTCCGCCGCTACAAATCTGCGGCCAGCGACGTCGATCATGCTATCGAACTCGACCCGAACCTAAAGCCCAGCCTCTCAGCCGAGCTGGAAGAACTTAAAAACCGCCGCTGACGGCCAAATATCATGCATGCACACCTCCGCATCTCCGTATTTTTAGCTCTGGCACTCGGTTTACCTCTTACACTCCCGTCAACCTCAGCCTTCGCCCAGGCCGGTCTCTCAGGCGACTCTCTCTCGGGCCAAACCGCGGAACGCGAAGGTCGCAATTCGAAGTTCGACAACGGCAAGTTGAAGAGCACGTCCGCCCTGGGCCAGCTAGAGGAAATGACAGGAAGCACCGTCGACCGTTCGTCCAGCCAGTATTCGAATCACAACACCGTCACCCGCCCAGCACCCCGGCCCGCGCCGGCCAAACCACGCTACGACCCTAACCAGGCGTTTCGACAAGAATTGACCACCCAGCTCTTCGCGGGGGTAATTGCTGGCCTTTTGTCCGATGACTCCGCCGAGCGGAGGGCGGAGGCCGAAGCCGAGGCCGCCCGCGTCCGCGCCGCCGAGGCCGCAGCCCAGGCCGAAGCCTACCGCGTGCAACAGGAACTCATCCGCCAGGCACGCATCAGAAAGGCCCAGCACTATCGGGCCGACTGGGATTCCCGCGAGGGCGATATCACCAACCGGCTTGGCGGTGCCTTCGATGTCGGTACCGGCACGGCGTTCTTCGGTCGGCCCGCCAATCCTGATGCGGATGTCGTCGCCGCGATCCTGGGCCAGGGCGCCGGCGGCACAAAACCAACTTCAGACGACGACAATCCGGCCGTTGCCAATTCTCCCGATTTGCCCAACTCGGATCCTTCCGTGGTGGATTTGCAGGGCAGTTCGCTGGTCGTGCGACTCCCCCAGCACCCTGTGCCCGTCGCGGCGCACGGACGCGGTCGGACAATCGCGCGATCCGCTAAACAGGCGCCAGCGACACAAAAGTCAGATGACAATTGGCAGGAGGATAAACCTGCCCCTGATCCCATCATCGGGGAGAAATATCGGAAGTGGTGGGCAAAAAATCACCCTTACTTGGAGGAAAAGATCACTGATCTGGAATTAGCTTACCTCTTCATGGCAATAAAGGAAATGGGCGGAGACTCGGTCCAGGCGCTCGCCTCACTGCCAGAGAAAGCCAAGGAGGCCATAGACCTGAAAAAGAACGTCTCCAAGCATGTTCAAGAGTATCTGGAATCGCTTTTCTCGATTGCTAGACAATCGACAGATTTCCGCGCAGACGACGTTGACCTTTCAGACCAGGTATTTCAGAGGTTCGAGGCCAGCGGCGCGGACTTCCAGAATGACGCTAACAAGGGCATGTCGGGCAATTTTTATCTTCGTATCGGCGGAACCCTGCAGGAAGGTTCACCGCAAGAGGCAGGGATAGGAATTGCGCAGGGGCTGAGTTCAGATCTCCCAGAGCGGATGAAATGGGGCCGGAAAACGGAGGATGACCGCTAAGAACGGTTGGCCACGTCATGTTCTTGCGCATCCGGTGGAAATTTAACCTTGGAATGCTTTGCCAACCGCTTTCCCACCAGTGCCGCCGAGCAATCCTCACCGCACTCAAGGACGAAATCGTCAACCACAGCCGCTAAGCACTGCGCCCAACGGCGACCAGATATTTTCATATGCATAAGCCGAAACAATCTTTGCGCTACCTCACTGCAATCGGTGCGGCCGCAGCCCTGCTCCTGTGCTCCAGTTGTGTGACCGTGACACCCGATATTTACGCAAGCATGGTGGCCTATCAACCGGTGCGCTCTCCGGTCGAGATTGACGCCAGCGCCTCGTTCGATGCGGTCGACACACTGTCCCCCGAGATGCGGGCGGTCTGGAAAACGTATACGGGCAACAGCGATACAAACATAACCAATTACCTGAGCGCCGTGGGGCAAACGATCCGGAACGACCTCGCCACCTCGGGACTTTTCGCCCGCACCGTCCCCAATGACGGCACCAGGGCCGATTTTCAGGTGAATGCATATTGTGAAGAATTACGCCTCTCGGACTTCCGCGTTCGCGTCACACTAACGGCCATCGAAACAACAACCGGCAAACAGGTTTCCTCACACACCCGCGAAGCGTCGTGCGGAACCTCGGTTCAAAATTCAAAGTTTAAGGAAGTGATGCCGGTGCTCATGGCCGACCTCAAAACCGACCTGGCTAGAGACCTGACTGAAGGCACACGTCGCCAGAAAGCGCTGGCTGAGCGAGAAGAAGCGGAATTGCTGACCAAGGCATCGCTGACCGACCTGCTTGTGAGCGCCGACAAAAACGAGCCGTTCGCCCGCGCCCGCAACCGCGCGATCATTGCCGCCAAGAACCAGCAGCTACCGGCTATACTCCGTGAAAGGAAAACCGACGAGCTCTCTACTCTCATCATCAAGATCGAGCAGACCATCCTCGATCTAAACCACGAGTGCGAGATCGCCAAGGACCGCGCACAGCAGTCCGTGGCCAGCGGAGAAACTCCCGCACAGTCGGGCCGCGGTGGGCGTGGCGACGCCAGCCCAGCCACCAATATCACCAGCGTTGATGAACTGCGCGGCCTCGCCATCTGCTATCGCGAACGCATCGAGCTACTCAAACCGATCCTCGCCGCGCTCAAAGAAGAAATCTCCAACCGAAACCGCTGACTTTTACCTAAACCATGAAAAATCGTTTCACGTCCATCCTCGCCCTCCTGCTGCTCGCCGGCTGCGCATCGGCCCCCACGATCCAGTTGCCAACAGATCCCGTCGCCTACCCCTCCACGCCTTCGCCGACACGCATCCCTGGCAGTGCGACCATCGAGGTGAACTACATTCCCGCACTAGAAATCCAAACCAAATGGAAACGCCAGGGATTTAAGGATAATGTGATCGAGCGCCATCGCCTGGAGGTCTCGAACACCCTGACAAACGACATCGCCAACAGCGGACTCTTCACACGCATCGTCGCCTCCACCACCGACGCTCACCCCGATTACATCGTCAAAGTCCAATTTCAGACCGTACAGCTCACAACCTACATTTCTGCTCGAATTACGCTAACCATCCTCAATGGTACGAGCGGCCATCAGGAGTGGTCCTTTTCTCGCGATTTCGGGCTCGGCCCTGTCAATGGTCCGCACCAGCCGCTCAACCGGACACTCTCCAATCTCATGAACGCACTCAAGTCCGACCTCGCCAGCGCCATCGCGCGCAAAGCGAAAGCCGATGCTGAACTTTCCGAAATCGCCAATATTAAGGCATCACCGCTCGCCGACCTCTTTGTCTCATCTGATCGGAATACCACCATCGCACGGGAACGCAACCGCGCCATCGTCGCCGCCAAAAATGAACAGCTGCCCGAGATCCTCCGCAGCTGGAAGAACGACCAGCTCTCCGCCCTCGTCGTCAAAATCGAACAGACCATCCTCGACCTAAACCACGAGTGTGAACTAGCCAAAGACAAGGCACAGCAGTCCGTCGCCGACGGCACCACCCAGAACACCAACTCAGACAATCAGGCAACCCGCATGGCCGGCCGGGGTCGCGGAATGCTTGCTGCAAGCAACAGCCAGCCCGGTGACAATGCAGCCAACTCCGGCGGTGCTCAGCGCGACCTTTCGATTAGTTATCGCGAACGCATCGAGCTGCTCAAACCGATCCTGTCAGCGCTCAAAGAGGAAATCGCCAACCGTAACCGGTAAGTACCTCTAGTTCGGGCCTAGTCAGGACAAGGCCCCGACGCAGCCCGCAACTATGGTTTGCCAGCAGTAGAGAGAGCGTCGAGACCCGTGCCCGTGACGTTTTCCGTCTTCAGCACCGGGCCTTCCGCAACTTTTACGGTCACGTTCCGCAGTTCGACTCCTTTGATGTTGTCCATCTGAAAACCGTTTTTTGCCTGACCGATCCAATTATCAAGTACAAGTCCTTCGAGCGGTTTTGTTGCAGGAATTGTGGTTTCCATCACACGGCCGCAGTTAACAAATCGGACGTTTGAGAACCGAAAATTGCGACCGAGTGGAATGCCTTCGTCGCCGGGTACAGGATCCGGACCCTCCTTGCCGCTGTTAAGCAGATTGATGCGAAGGACTGCGCCATCCGCACTGAAAACGTTGAGATCGTCGACGACGATGTTTTCGATCACGCCACCGCGGCCAGGACGGCCTTTGATGTAGATCCCGCTGGTTTTGCTGTGGACGAATGTGCAGTGCTCAATACGAACATTGCGAATGCCTCCGGACATTTCGCTGCCGATGCCGATGCAGGCCCAGTTTGAGTCGCCAAGTGTGCAGTTCGAAATAAGCACGTCCTCAGTCGGCTCTGCGGCAAGGAACCCTTCCAGGCCGCGTCCCGATTTGAGCGCAATCGGATCGTCACCCGTCATGATGTCGCAGTTTTCAATGCGCACGTTTTTGCATGAATCGATGTCGATCCCGTCACCATTTCCACCACCGCTGCGGATACGGAGGTCACGCGCAATGACATCGCGGCAGCGCGTCGGATGGATCAACCACATGTTGGCATAGGTCGCGGAAAACCCTTCAAAACGCACATTGGCGCAATGCAAAGGTTCGATCAGCGCCGGCGCACGCGGTTCGCGCTGGCGCCCGAGCGTTTCAGCTCCAGTAATGCGACCTGGCCCGACGATAGCAATTTTGTCTGCATCGGCGGCGTTGAGAAGCGCACGATGGCCGTTTTCCCATTGGCCTTCCCAGCGAATGCGCTCGATCGGATAATCGGCCAGGTCAGGGCTGCCGCGCAAAACACAACCTTCCTCAAGACGTAAAGTTGTACGTGCTCTCAGCTGGATCGCTCCGATCAGATATTCGCCAGCAGGAACAACTACCTCGCCTCCGCCTGCTGCAAAACAACGATCAAACGCGCGCTGGAAAGCCGCGGTGTCCTTGGTTTTGCCATCGCCAAACGCACCAAGCTTGCGCACATCGAGCACAAGCGGTTTTGCGTCAGGCGCACCAGGCTCAAAACTCTGTGCGGGTTTTTGCCCACGGAAATGCCAGTCGGCAAAGTCGAGCAGCGCCGCCCAGTCGAATGCGTCGAACGCATGGCCGTGTTCGCTGTAGTGAAGGCCGAGTTTATCGGCCGCGCCATAAAGCGCGTAAACCGGCTCGGCTCCAAGCAATGCCTGACGCACCGCAGTCGGCGAGCAAATGCGATCAGCATCACCATCGAGCACGATGAAACCACGCGGCGCGGTCAGCGCGATAAACCAGTGCTGATCAAAAGGCAGTTTGTCAGCCACCGGCCCAAATTCGTGAAGATGTGGCGAAAACCAGTTAGGGTATTTTCGCATCATGTCGTCAAGGCCCTCGCCACCTCCACGACCAAAACCACAAAAACGAAACGCACCCACACCGCCCCCTGCAGAGCCGGCCGGCGCAGAGATAGCAATGCGCTCATCGAAAGCACCCGCCACGAGCACTGCTTTGCCGATTCGTGAATGACCCGTCACGATAATATGGGCTTTGTCGATATCACTCTGTGTCACCAGAAAATCGATACAGCGTGAGATACCCCACGCCCACGAGGCGAGTAGACCCCAGTCATATCCTGGAAAGGCAGGAAAAAAACGCGTGTTGCGAAACGCCCAGCTGCCATCGGTGTTGCGCGCGATTGTGTCCTCGCCAGTGTCTTGGTAGTCGTAGGTCGCGATGGCATAGCCACGGGCAAAAGCGGCGCGATGTTCTACGGCAAACTTCTCAGGCTCGATCGGCGTTGGTGTTTTGTCGGTAACGAGTAATTCAGGAATGCCGAGCGGAACCGTCAAAGCGTCACCGCCCTGCCCTTGCTCCTTGCGGCGTGGCAACGTTGGCAGCGGATCCGCGCCCGGCGTTGGCGTGAAGGACGGAAACACCACCGTGGCAAATGGACCCGTTTTCCCCACGGGAGTAAAAAGCGCAAAATCAAAACCGACCTTTTGCTCAGGGCCAAAATTAAGACGCACCAAACGGTAACGCACGCTGCCGTCGAGCAGGACGCGATCTGCTATCACGCGACCGATTACATTGCCCGGGGCCGGCGGCACCAAGCCAGTCGCGTAATACATCAGCAAAGCCTTAACTTCGACGCGCTGCTTCTCCCAATCGGCTGCGCTGGTGATGTGCCGCCCGTCTGGGGTTACCAACGGATCAGGCAACTCAGTGCGTACAGGAAGTTGTTCGGCTCCAGGTCTCGGCGATTGCGTTGCAGTGATCGGCGGTACGGGCACGGGTTGCGGGCGCAACAAGGCAGGTTCGGCAAAAACCGAGGAGACGCCCACGAACACGAGCCAGAGAAACACGAAAGAAACAGAACGCACGCTTTTCATGGAAATTAGGAAATAACAGGGGTTTAGCAGCTAAATCGGACACGAAGCCGGGTCCATAAAAGGCACTCCAACAGGATCGTCAATCTCGGGAACGATATCTCGCATTTTCGGGAAAGATGCGGTTCTCGGCAGTCTCTTAGTCGTTGCAGGACAAAGCTCATGCATCGCGCAAAAGTGCCGATATATGCACAGTGCTCGTCATCAGAAACTTCCTAACCCGGCCTGCACTCTACGCAGTCGGGCTGATCTTGCTTACACTCGCTGCAAAACTCAGCGCGCTCGATCCGCTGCACACGCCTTCGCAATACCATTACGACGAGTGGAACATGACTCACGGACTGCCCTACACAACCGTGCGTAGCATTTTTCAAACTTCCGATGGTTATCTCTGGTTGGCTACACGGGCAGGCATCAGCCGTTTCGATAGCGTAACATTCACGAACTTCACGGCAGCTGAAATGAACGAGATCAGCGTAGACGAGATTACATTCTTCGCCGAAGACAGCCAACATCGTCTGTGGGTAGGCACGAGGAAAGGCGTGGTTTGGTATCAAAAAGGATGCTGGCGCAAACCGACGCTCGGAGCTGAAATCGATCAAACTGAAATCACAGGGTTGGTAGCTGACGGCGATGGTATGTACATTGCCACTACAACTCAAGTTTGGCGATGGGAAAAGGGCCGTTTAACGAACATTGAGCTTGGTGTAAAAGTTGAACTCAATTGGCTTTTCCAATCACTCCAAGGAACAAGGAACGGCGATCTTCTGGTCATAGGCGACATTCTGGTCAGAGTAAAAAAAGACGGTAGCCGCGAGGTTTTTAATCGCAAGGAACTGATCCCAAACAGTGGTGACATTAGGGCGGTCGCTGAAGATCCCTCGGGGGGACTCTGGATAGGGACGACGGCTGGGCTCTACCTATGGAAAAAAGGTCGAGTTGAGCGCCTCCCCGAGAGCAATGGCTTCACCGTGAGCGTCGTGCGCAGTCTTTGCGTCGACAGAGACGATAATCTATGGATCGGGACTCCCACTGGGCTTCTACGCTACATCGCAGGTAAGCTCGAGGCCGTTTACGTCAACGGCAACGAAACACTCAGTCACATCATTTACATTAGAGAGGACTCCGAAGGCAACCTGTGGTGCGGCACCGACAGTGGTTTAATGCGGCTGCAAGATGTCAAAATCGCCAATCTAACAATCCGCGACGGTCTGCCATCCAACTCCATAACGACAATTTTTAAGTCCCGCTCCGGGGTGATCTGGATCGGAACGCAAGGCGGCGGATTAGTGAAAATGCAGAATGGCAACATAAGCATTCTGAACACGAAGACAGGACTTTTGGACAACACACCTATGGCACTTTGTGAGGACAACAAGGGCGGGCTCTGGATCGGGGGCTATTCTAACGGCGTCGATTATTTGAATCCCAACGGCTCACTTGAGCACCACAGCGAGGTGGCTAACATTGTTTCGTCCATAGTCACGTTCGACTCTGGGGACGTTTGGGTTTCGACACTTAGAAAAGGCGGTTTTTACCGGTTAGAAAATGGCATATTCAAAAAAACCGAAGCCCTGAAAGATTTCTACATCCGTGCTTTGGCCCGTGACTCCAAAGGTCGTCTCTGGGCAGCTTGGGATCGCGGCGTGGCAATTTTCGAAAACGAGAAATGGACTCAGATCGAAGCCTCGAAAGACACGGTCCAAAAAAATCCCTCGGTATTCCGTGAGCATAGTGACGGCTCGATGTGGTTGCTGCGAGACGGTTTCGAATTACAGCGTTTCCGTGACAGGCAATTGCAACGCCTTGCCTTACCGGAAGCGGCAGGCCGTCTCGCCTACGGCATGTTGGTGCGTGGTGATGAAGTTTGGATGAGCATGCGAAACGGCGTACTCCGGGTCAAACTGGCTGACCTCGAAGCAGCTTGGGACGGCAAGCAGAACAAGTTCGCCTATACGCTCTATAACGAGTCCGACGGCATGCGTAGCCCGGCACCCAATAATTCCACCCCATCAAGCATTGTCGATTTGGGCAAGGATGGGCTGTGGCTAGCCACTACCAAAGGCGTCGCCATTATCAACCCCGAACATATCCGTACCAACAAGATTAAACCGAACGTGGTCATCGAAAGCATCGTTGCAGACCGATTGACATACCAATCTGCTGATCTAATTAAAGTTCCCGCCGGCCGAGGCGAACTCGTCTTCCGTTTCACCGCCCTAAGTCTAGGAAACCCAGCCCGTGTTTTATTCAAGTACCGGCTCAAGGGCTTCGACCGCGAATGGGTGGACGCTCCACGGCGACAACGCGAGGCCCACTACGGCGGCATTCCTCCAGGAACTTATAACTTCCAAGTTATAGCCTGTAACACCGATGGCCTGTGGAACGAAACAGGAGCTTCATGCGATATTGTGCTCGCACCACACATTTACCAGACTTGGTGGTTCTGGACTTGCGCCGGGCTCGCCATAACCGGAATATTTAGTCTTTTTTTGTGGTTCAGGACACGCAAGCTGCGGAAACAGCGCCTCGAATTACTCCACGAAGTCGAGGAACGAACCAAGGATCTCAAAGCCGCCCGCGACGCCGCCCTGGCCGCCAGCAGAGCCAAAAGCGAATTTGTCGCCAACATGAGCCACGAAATTCGCACGCCCATGAACGGCGTTCTCGGTATGACCGAACTCGCTCTCACCCTCGCGACTAACAAAGACCAAGCCTCCTTCCTCAAAACGGTGCTCTCATCAGGTGACGCACTGATGACCGTGATCAATGACATTCTCGATTTCTCAAAAATCGAATCCGGGAAGATGAGCCTCGATCCGGTTGAATTTTCCATGATCGAGTGCGTGCAAAACGTCGTTGAATCGATTGCGATCAAGGCAGCCCAGCGGGACCTCGAACTGCTCTGCGACGTCGACCCTCTCATCCCGCCCTTCTTGATCGGCGATAGCGCGCGCCTCCGCCAGATTCTTTTTAATCTCCTGGGCAACGCCCTTAAATTCACCGAACGCGGTCACGTTGCTCTGCAGGTTTCCTCCACCAACGTTGAAGCTTCGCTCTGCACCCTTCATATTAAGATTTCGGATACAGGTATCGGTATTCCGACTGACCGGCTTGAGCAGATCTTTAAGCCCTTCGTTCAGGCCGACTCGTCTATGACGCGCCGTTTTGGTGGTACTGGCCTTGGCCTCACCATTACACGAAAACTCGTCGAACTCATGAACGGCGAAATCTGGGTGGAGAGCGAGCTAGGACATGGAAGCTGCTTCCATATCAAACTAACGCTTCCCTCCAAACAGCAGACGCTACCCCCCGAGCAACCGTTCAACTATTCCAACTGCTCGATCCTAATCGTCGATCGTCATCCAGAAGCACTGGGCTCAATCGAACGATTACTCCACGAGTTCTCTTTTACCACACTCAGCGCGAACAATACTATCCAAGCCGTCAAACGAATCCACGAATCAATAATTCCCCCTACGCTTTGGATCGTTGCTGAACAACTAGGCACCAACGACGGCTATTCAACTGTGGCTGAGCTCCGGTGTTTACCCGGCTGTGCCAAAATTCCGGTCATTCTCCTCCTCTCTTCCGACCAAGCGATCAATAATGAACGCTGTGCAGAACTCGGCATAGATTATAAAATCCGCAAGCCCGTCTTCCGCCGTCCACTCCGCGAACTACTCCACACGGTCTTCCACGATATCAAAATAACGTCGATTCACCCAATGCCGGTCGTACAAAAGATCAGACCGCTTCACGTGCTCGTCGCCGAAGACACACCAGTCAATCAGCTGGTGACTCGAAAAATGCTAGAACTTGGCGGACACACCGTCGAACTCGTCAACAACGGCGAAGCCGCAATCGAGTGCTTTAAGAAAGGCTATTTCGACCTCATTCTTATGGACCTGCAAATGCCCCTCCTCGATGGACGCGATGCCACCCGCCGCATCCGCGAGCTAGAGGCTGCCACCGGTCTCCATACGCCGATTATCGCACTTACCGCTCACGCTATGCAGGGCGACGCCGATCTCTGCCTGGCCGCCGGTATGGATGGTTATCTCACTAAGCCGCTCAAGCGAAGCGAACTGAGCAGCGCTCTCGCACGCTTCTTCATGCCGAGTTCACCGACAATAAACACATCCTCTACCGTATCCGGAGAGCAGGAGTTCAGGCCAAAGTAATTTTGATCGAAGCCGCACACTCTCGCGCTCGGTCACGCGCTTCCTCAATGGTGTCACCACAGGCAACCGCTACCGCCAAACGACGATGTCCACGGCATTCCGGTTTGCCAAAAAGCCGAACATGCGTCTCCGGTATTGCTAACGCCTTATCCACGCCGGCGAAAGTTGGCGTGCCGTCACCATAACCAAGCAATGCTACGCTAAACGCCGGACGCAGTAATTTAATTGGCGGCACCGGCAGGCCGAGGATCGCACGTGCATGCAATGCAAACTCCGACCACTGCTGACTGCCGATCGTGACAAGACCGGTGTCATGTGGACGCGGGCTGACCTCGCTGAAGATCACCTCTTCGCCACGCACAAAACATTCGACGCCAAAAATCCCCCAGCCACCGAGCGCACCTACAACCGTTTTCGCAACGCGCTGCGCCTCGGCCCAGGTTTGTTCCGACATCGGGCACGGCTGCCAGCTCTCGCGGTAATCGCCGTCGATCTGAACGTGTCCGACGGGCGGGCAACATTGAATGCCGTTCGCCGCCGACACCGTGAGCACCGTGATTTCGTAATCGAATTTGATAAAACCCTCGACGATGCAGCGACCGGCCCCGGCCCGCGCACCTTCCTGAGCGTACTTCCATGCCTTCGCCATATCGGCCGAAGTTTTAACCACGCTCTGACCGTGTCCGCTCGACGACATCAATGGCTTCAACACGCACGGGAAGCCGAGTGACGAACCTGCAGCCAGCGCCTCATTTTCTGTTGCGACAAAATGGTAAGGCGATGTCGGCAGCTTAAGTTCCTCGGCAGCGAGTCGGCGGATGCCTTCGCGATTCATCGTGAGCTTGGCCGCGCGCGCCGTCGGCACAACGCGTTGACCCGCTTGTTCCAATTCCACGAGTACGTCGGTCGCGATCGCCTCGATCTCGGGCACGATCAAATCCGGCTTCTCAAGCGCAACCACTCGCCTCAAAGCCAAACCGTCCAGCATAGGGAAAACGTGGCTACGATGTGCCACCTGCATCGCCGGCGCACCTTGATACCGGTCACACGCAATGACCTCGCAGCCGAGCCGCTGCAGCTCGATCACGACTTCTTTGCCAAGTTCGCCCGAACCGAGCATCATAACGCGCGTCGCGTTAGCTGTGTTAGGAGTTCCGATGATTCCGGGAGTAAACATGATGAGAAAGTTAAGCCCCGCGTTTTGGCGGATGATAGCGTGAATTGCGAGGTGTTCGTTAAAAAATCCGTCGTCCTAAAAACCTGTGAAACACCGTCTCCAAGCCAAAATGGTTTGATGCCGTTCTATCTATCCTGACGCTGACTCGATCAATCACATTGGAACAATGAAAACCACGGCCCTGATTTTAGGAAAGTGGATGGCTCTCTTGGCACTTGTCATCTTCATACACTGGCAAAGTCGCGCCGCCTTCACCGCCGCCTCGACCTCACTCGCCGACGTGCAGGCCGCGATCAATTCCGCTTCAGCGGGAGACGTTGTTATAGTGCCCGCCGGGACTGCGACGTGGGGCACCTCGGGCGCTTCGCTCTCCATCAACAAAGCGATCACTCTCACTGGCGACAGCCGATCAACAACGATCATAAATCTCGCGTCGTCTGCTCCCTCTTGGGGCAGCGGCACCATCCAGATTTCCGCCGCTGCCACGGTAAAATCGATGCGCATCAACGGCGCGACCGCTAACACCACCGCTATCTCCGCTGGCTCAGTCAACGGCTGGCGCATCTCGGACATCGACTGGCATGGCGGCTCGCAACAGCAATATTTTGTTTACGCTGGCACCTACGGGTTAATCGATAATTGCACCGTCGAGGCAGGCACGGGCGATTCCGAATGCATCTTCTCGCGCGGCCCGACCGATTCCTGGCAAACCGACTCTTCCCTCGGCACAGCCAACGCCGTCTATATTGAGGACTGCACCTTCGCTACGCAGGGATACGTCTGCGATTTCAATGCCAACGGTCGCGGCGTTGTGCGTTTTTGCACGATCAATGGCGCGCAAAAAGTCGACGGCCACGGGAAATATACGAACACCCCGCCGCGCAGCGTCCGCCACATGGAAGTCTACAACAACACCTGGACTTCACAGGGTTACTGGGCCGCCATCGAGCTTCGCGGTGGCACCGGTATGGTCTTCAATAATTCCGGCCCAACAAATCCCGATGGCGACTGGTTCTTTCTCGTCGACTATTACGTGCTTTATTCCGGCTACACCGCGGCCAATTACCCCATAGATGATCAAATCGGTATCGGCAAAGACCCCAAGATCGGCGGAAGCGAGCCCTTTTATCTTTGGGGCAACCGCCGCGGTTCCACCAACTGGACAAATCTCCGCTCTGTTTACGGCCAGGACATGAGCGGCGTGATCAATCCTGATCGCGACTACTACGAAGAAGTTTCAAACTTCACTGGCGCATCCGGCATTGGACGCGGGACCAAAGCGCAGATGCTCGCAATTACACCGACGAAAACCGGCGTCGGCTTTTGGGTAACTGACGAGGGCTCCTGGCGCAACGGCTACGCCGGCACGTCCGGCCAGTTGTATCGTTGGAACGGCAGTTCGTGGGTAATTAAATATATACCTTACACCTATCCGCATCCCTTACGCGCCCCGAGCGTCCCAGACACCACCGCTCCAACCGTGCCGACCAATCTCGCTGGCACAGCCATTTCGTCGTCCCAGATCAATCTCACCTGGACCGCCTCGAGCGACAACGTCGCTGTCACGGGCTACGGCGTGTATCACAACGGCTCTCTAGCCGGCACCACGCCTTACAACCAGTACTCAGACACTGGCCTGGCTCCCGCAACCGCGTACACGTATTCAGTCAACGCCTACGACGCCGCAGGGAACTTCAGCGCGAACACTCCCCCGCTCATCGTCACGACGCTAGCCTCGTCGTCCAGTTCATCATCGAGCTCTTCCAGCTCGTCGTCGTCGAGCAGCTCCAGCAGTTCCAGTTCATCTAGCTCGAGCAGTTCGTCGTCTTCCAGTAGCTCCAGTTCGAGCAGTTCCTCGTCGTCATCCTCGGGCTCCCCCTCGTCCGGCTCTTCCAGCAAAGGCGGCGGCTGCACTTCTCCGCTCATGCTCATCGTTTTTTCGACCCTCTGGCTGGCCCGGCCCTCTCGTCAACGTCTCTAGTTCCAAATGAAAACCGTCCCACAGTTTTTGGCGATAGCGACGGCGTTCTTAACCCTTGTCTTCCTCACGGCCAAGCGATCCCAAGGCGCCATTCTTTCAACCGATGGCACCGCGGCCGATGTCCAAGCCAAGATCAACTCCGCTACCGACAGCGATACTGTCACCATCCCACCTGGCTCTTTCACCTGGACAACGGGCGTCACCCTTTCAGGCAAAGCCATCAAGCTCCAAGGCGCGGGCTCCGGACGCATTGTCGCCCGCTCCGCCTCTTCTGTAACTATCGGCACAGGGACAACAACTTTCACGCTGATTGCGGAATCAGTCCCGTCCATCGAAGCGTTGAAATCGGCGATCACCAGCGGAGCGATCCTTCGCTGCGCTGAAACCTGCAATGAAAGTAACTACATCGAGGGTACGGTAGCCTCCTTAAGCGGAGCGATATTAACCATGAACGTCACCAGCAGCGGTGGCAGCGGCACTCCGACGCTCTGGGTGATTTCCACCAAAGCCTCCACCACGATTACGCGCGACGGAGCGTTTGAACTCATCACGCTGACAGAGTCCACCACCGCTTCTACTGAGGTGAGCGGGCTGAGAGTGATCAACGGTTCAGGCACACAGGCGCTTTTCACGTGGAGCGCCGTGACAGGAGGAAAACCTCTCCTGATCCACGATTGCTATTTCTCCCCTGGCGCAAGCGGACAGAGCTTCAGCGTACTGCATATGACAACCAATCGCGGCGTCGTATGGAATTGCAGTTTTAGCGCTGCTTATCAGTTCGTTGAATCCAATGTCGTCGGCATTCACCAAAAAGACGCCAGTAATAGCGACCCGTCCGCGTCCAACTCCTGGTCCCGAAACTCGACGATGGGCATGAGCGACACGAGCGGAAACGCCAATCTCTACGTCGAAGATTGCGATTTCCATGGGTTCGCCAACTCCGGAGACTGCGATGACAACGCCCGGCTCGTCGTCCGCAACTGCCTCTTTGATAATTCAGGCTACGGCTCACACGGTGCCGACACTTCATATTACGGCGTTCGGCATTTTGAGTTTTACGACAACGAGTTCTCTTTCGCATCTCGCGCTGAGTTGACGTTCAATCTGAACAACTGGCTCTATTTTCGCGGGGGCACAGGCGTTGTCACAAGCAATGTCATGCCAAACATCCTCTCGGGTTGGTATGGCGACAAGGCCGAGATCCGGATTCAGATTCAAAACCTTCAACGCAACTCGGGACCTCATCCGCTCTGGGGCGACGGAATCCCTGGGTTTCAATATCCGTGCCCCCGGCAATTTGGCATGGGGCGACTGACAGGCTCCAGTTCGAGCGATGCGTACACCTATAATGGCGACGCCGAGCCATTCTTCCAGTGGAACAATAGCGGCACCGGAGCGTATTCCTCGCCATCGATCGAAAACTATTCTCCACCCAGCGGCACCCAAGACGATGTGTCGGGCTATATCCAGATCGGGCGCGACTACATAAATGGCCCAAAGCCCGGGTATTCAAAATACACCTACCCCCATCCCCTGCGCAGCGGAAGCTCCACCGACACCACCGCGCCGATCGTGCCAACCAATCTCGCTGGCACGGCCATTTCCTCATCCCAGATTAACCTCACCTGGACTGCCTCGAGCGACAACGTCGCTGTCACGGGCTACAGCGTGTATCACAACGGCACTCTAGCCGGCACCACGCCTTACACGAGTTACTCAGATATTGGCCTGACTCCCGCAACCGCGTACACGTATTCAGTCAAAGCCTACGACGCCGCAGGGAACTTCAGCGCAAACACATCCCCGCTCATCGTCACGACGCTGAGCTCTTCGTCTAGTTCGTCTTCGAGCTCTTCTTCGGGCAGTTCATCGTCGAGCGGTTCCAGTTCATCCGGCTCAAGCAGTTCGTCTTCCAGCTCGAGCAGTTCGTCATCTTCAAGTTCCTCATCATCGAGCAGCAGTTCTTCGAGTTCCGGCTCCACGCCTAGCGGTGGTGGTGGTGGCGCGCCAGGAGCTCCTTACCTCGCCTTGATTCTCATCTTCGGCGCCGCACGCCTGCTGCGAAACCGTCCAGCTCTGCCAGACGGATTGTAACGTATTACGTTACAAACCATCCGAAAGAGCTAAATCATCTTCATGAAAAAGCACTTACTCCTGCTCTCCCTTTTGATCGGCTCCCTCCACGCGGCGAACTATTACGTGGATTACGCGACGGGCGTGGACACTAACAACGGCACCACGACCAGTACTCCTTGGAAGCACTGCCCCGGCGATCCCATGGCGACTGGCACCGCGCTCGCGAAAACCCTCACGAGCGATGATGTCGTTATTTTCAAAGGCGGCATTCCATACGTCTTTACCGGCACGACAGGAATCATCCTCAATGGGTCGGGAACTAGCGGTCACCCGATAACCTATGACGGGAACAGTGCCGGTTCGTGGGGCACAGGAAGGGCAATTCTCACCGACAACTACGGAGCTAATAGTATAACAGCCTTTAGCAGCTCCTCTCCGTGCAATGATATCACGATAAAATATTTCGAGATAAAAAACATCGGCGGCAGTGCGACCCTTCCGCCCGACACCGGCTCGCCCGTACCGCCAAGACCAGGCGGTGGTGTTGTCTTCAAAGCCCGACCGACACGCTGCGTCGTGGACAACTGCTACATGCACCACCTCGGCTATTCTTTTAACCAAAAGCCGATGGACGCTGGTTCGATCGAAGGCGGCGGCGTATCGAGCGTAGGCGCTGCAGGCTTAACGATCTCCAACTGCAAATTTTCCAACATGAGCGCAGCCATCGGTAGCTACGCCAACAGCACCACCGGCATCACCGGACTCACCATCACTGGCAACGAGTTCACACAGGCATTGCGCTGGTGTTGCGATCTGGCTTCGCAGTCGGCCAATGCGTCGATCGACAATGTCACCATAGCCAACAATACCTTCCATGACTACCCTGAGTTCAATGAAGGCAACTGGGCGGGCTATGGCGGCTGGCCTCACACCGACGGCATCTTCTTTCGCGCCGATTATTCGCCGATCACCTACGGGAGTAATAATAATTTCTACAACAACAAGTGGTACAACTCGCCTGGGTCACTCAATACCGCCGGCACCGCGGCCATCTACGTCACCGAGGGACCCAATTGTAATATCTATAACAACGAATTCATTTTCTGGGGAGGAACTCGAACGGTCTACGTGGGTAATTCCTTCAAACCGGCAAATTTCCAGACGGTCAATATTCTCAATAATACGTTTCTCACCAATTACGTTCCGTGCGTCTCGATCGAGAGCTATACGACGCCGCCCAACGACTATTTCTCAAATTCTACGATTAATGTTAAGAACAACGTATTCTATGATCTAGCCACCGGAAGCGGAAATAATTTCTGCGTGTACATAAGCACGAGCGACCCACTTGCCGGCGTTAACTTCGACTACAATATCTACAAGAGCTTTAACCAATACCGCGCCGGAACCACTTCGGGCTATAATGGCGGGGTCGACGATCACGATTTTTTCAACTGGCCCGGAACAGGAGGCATTGGCGAAGGCGGCCTGCTTTTGATGCAGACCAAGGGCTGGGAAACCCACGGCAAAAACCAAGATCCTCTTTTCGTGACGCTCAATGGCTCCGACGCCACCGCGTGCAATCTGCAACTGCAACCAGGCTCACCAGCCGTCAATGCCGGTCTTTCTCAGGCGAGTTATTTTACCACCGATAAAGCAGGATCCGTTCGCCCACAGGGATCGGCTTGGGATCTGGGCGCCTATGAATACTCAGCGGCCACAACCAGTGAAAACATCTACATCGCCCAAAACGCTCAAGGTTCGGATTCGGGTGCGAGCGCGGCAAACTCCCATTCCGTCGCCTGGTTCAACACCGCCAGCAACTGGGGCACGGGAGCGGGTAAGATCAGCCCTTCTGACATCGTTCACCTCACGGGCACCCTGACAACCGCACTCGTGGTGCAAACAAGCGGCGCGTCCGGCGCGGGCAATGCGATCACTTTATATTTTGATTCAGATGCAAAGCTCACCGCTGCGCATTGGTTCCAATCGGGCACGAATGGCGACGCCGGTTTATACATCAATGGGAAAAACTACATCTCAGTTGATGGCGGAACAAATGGAATTATTGAGTGCAGCGCCAACGGTGACCTGCTTGCGAACAAGCAGCCTTCCCGCGGCATTACCATTGCGGGCTGCTCCAACGTGGAGATAAAAAACCTTACCATTCAAAACATCTTCATCCATACCTATAACGTCGACAACGTCGTGCCCTCCTATTCATCGCGCGGCATGTATATTGAAAACTGCAACGCCGTTTCAATTCATCACAACTCGATTTCCGATGCGTATGTGGCGATTTACGATCTCGCGAACGGTTCATCGTTATCCGATCATTATATCAACAATAATACGATAAACCGAACTTCCACCGCCATCATCCCGGCCCTGGGCGGCGCTGCCGCTGATGCCATTGATAACATCAATGTCTATAACAATGACATTACCATGGGCCTGAATTGGTATGATACGCCCGACGCCAACCATATTGACGGAATTCACACTTGGACGAGTCCCGGCCGAATTAAGAATATGCGCATCTATGGAAATTACATCCATGGGGATCCCAGTACGCACTCGACAGCGCTCATCTTCATCGAAGGGAACTACACGACGCCCCTGATCTACAATAACACCCTCACGGCCGTGGCCAACCACCCCATGGGCGGCTACATCGGCATTAGCTCGGCCTCGGACACATTTAACGTGTTCAACAACACCATCGTTGGCCTTGGGTCCAGTAACCTGGGCGGCATCGGCATAAACTTCTACGGAGGCACTGGGGCCTCGATTACAGCCAGAGTTAAAAACAATATTTTTTCCTCCGTCTATATTGGATTATACTCTTCTGATTCAGCGAATCCCAACACCGCTGTAATTTTTGACAGTGACTACAATATTTTCTACAACACCGGATCGGTGGGCTGGCGGATCACACACGATTCCACTTTGAGCGCCTGGCAGTCCAATTCGGGCGGGGATTTGCACAGTCTTACCAACAATCCATTATTAACCGCCACCTATACGATCCCCTCCAGTTCTTCCGCTCGAGACGTCGGAACCAGCCTTTCGAGCTACTTTACCACTGATAGCGCGGGCACGTTCCGTCCGCAAGGTGCCGCCTGGGACATCGGAGCCTTCGAATTCGCGTCAGGTGGCAGCGACACCACCGCACCGACCATGCCGACCAATCTCGCTGGTACAGCCACTTCGTTATCCCAGATCAACCTCACCTGGACCGCCTCGAGCGACAACGTCGCTGTCACGGGCTACAGCGTGTATCACAACGGTTCCCTAGCCGGAACCACGCCTTACACCCAGTACTCAGATACTAGCCTGGCGCCCGCAACCGCATATACGTATTCAGTGAAAGCCTACGACGCCGCTGGTAACTTTAGCGCAAACACACCGCCGCTCGTCGTCACGACGCTAAGTTCGTCGTCCAGTTCATCATCGAGTAGTTCCAGTTCATCGAGCAGCTCTAGTTCGTCTTCATCAAACAGCTCCAGCTCGTCTTCTTCGAGTTCCAGTAGTAGCTCTAGCAGCTCATCGTCCTCGTCGGGAGCCCATGGCGGTGGTGGCGGCAGCCCTTCAGTCTTCTTCCTGCTAACCATCGCATCGGCTACAGTCCTGTATCGGACCACAAGAAGACGCCCATTCACAAAGATGCTGTGATTTCGCCAGCAGTTATTTTGCCGGCGGTACACTTGTTAGAAATTTGACCAACGCGGCCACTCCGCTCGAAGGCTCGACATCGCGCCGCCAAGCTACGTCCATCGGCAAAGCGATACCGGGCGGCTTCAATTCCGCAAACACCACACCTGCGTGCGGCAGTTTTTTCGACATCGGCAGCACGTAACCCAACGCATCTCCGCCCGCCAGTTGCACGAAGAGCGAGGCAACACTATCCACTTTACTCGCGATACGAGGAGTGAAGCCTGCTTCCCTCGCGGCGTCGCGCAAAGGAGCCACTCGCGCCGGGAAATCTCGCTCGTCCCAGACAATCCATGGTACATCGCGCAGATCGGCCAGGGAGAGTTTGCGACGTTTCGCGAGCGGATTTCTGGAGCTCATGGCGATCAGCGCCGGTAACACACCTAGTCGACACACCTCAAATTCCTTGCGCAACTCCGGTCCCGTCGGCCCCAGCAAGGCGATGTCGACCTCCCCGCATCGCAGCGAGTCGACCAGTTCAATCGGCGTCTGCTCAACCGCCTTAAGCGTGACCTTGGGATGCCGTTGGCTGAACGCCCGCAGAGCCGGACCATAGTGGTCAACCCAAAGCGTGCCGTAATGCCCCAGCCGTATTTCGCGCCCTACCGCCCGGACTTCAGCCACCGAACTTTCTACTAAATCTAAAATCCGCCTCGCTTTTTCGAAAAATCGTGCGCCTGCTTTCGTCAGCATCGTTCGCGTTCCATGTCGGAGGAAAAGCGCCACGCCCATTTCCGCCTCGAGATCGCGTATCTGCCGACTCAGCGCGGGCTGGGTAACGTGGAGACGCTCCGCCGCCCGGGTGAAATGCAGCGTTTCCGCGACCGCGACAAAATAACGCAAATGACGAAGCTCCATCCACACATGCTGCAACATTACTAAAAGGCATTGAAGGCAAAAAACACGGCATTAGCCGGTCAGTCCGCCGGGGAGTAAGCTCACAACGTCAACAGAACATCCATGAAAACAATTGTACTCTCCTCGGCGCTCGTCGCCTCCGCATTCACCTCAATGGCAAACGCTGCTCCGGCCACGCTACTCGATCTTACGAAGGCCAGCTGGCCGGCCGCGCGTCTCTCGAACTCGGTTCTTATCATCGTCGATGCCCAACGCGAATACGCCGAATGCAAACTCCCGCTCACCGGCATTCACGAAGCCGTCGATCAAATCTCAACGCTCCTCGCCCGCGCCCGCAACGCCGGCACTCCTGTCGTTCACGTAGTCCAACGCAGCCCAAAAGGGCGCACCGTCTTCGAAGTCGACAGCCCCATGGCTGAGGAATTTCCATCACTCACGCCACGCGAAGGCGAAATCATCACTCCTAAACAACTGCCGAACTCTTTTGCTGGTACAACACTTGATGCGACTCTGCAGAAAATTGGCCGTAAAGATCTTATTGTCGTCGGCTTCATGACTCACATGTGCATCAGCGCGACGGTACGCTCCGCCCTCGATCATGGTTACCGCTGCACAGTCGTAGGCAATTGTTGCGCAACCCGCGACCTGCCTGACGGCGCGGGAGGCACCGTTTCCGCTGGCGAAGTTCACCGCATAGAACTCGCCGCCCTGCGCGATCGCTTCGCCACGATCGCCGTCAGCACAGACGACATCAAAGATTAACCTCGGCTGTTCGTCAAAGCTGGCTTCGCGACTTGTCGTCCGGGGCCAGCTTATAAAGATTCTCTATGCATGAAATTCTTCGTCGTCGAAATTACCTATACGGCAGCACTGCCAGAGATTGACCGCGTGCTGCAATCTCACCGCGAGTTTCTACAAACCGGCTACGATCAAAAACGCCTGTTGCTCTCCGGTCCGCAAACCCCACGTACAGGCGGCGTCGTCATCGCGCGGGGCGAATCAGTGGATGCAGTGAAGGCATTTTTCGCGCAAGACCCCTACCAGGTGAACAAGCTCGCGACGTATCGCTTTATCGAATTCACGCCGGTAAAGCATCAGCCCTTCATGGCTGATTGGATCGGCGCAAAGGTTTAGGTATTCCAGATCGAAAACCAGCAGGTTGGTTTGTGCGTATTTAGCGACCCAGTCCGAAGAATGCTTTCGCGTTGGCCGTCGACACGCGGGCTACTTCCTCGAACGGCACGCCAAACATTTTTGCGGCGTACTCGGCGGTGTGTTTCACGAAACTCGGCTCGTTCTGTTTTCCGCGATGCGGATCAGGCGTGAGATAAGGCGCATCAGTTTCCACCATCAGCCGCTCCAGTCCCTGGGCCTTGGCAGCAGCGCGGACATTTTCCGCCTTTGGGTAGGTTATGATACCGGTGAACGACGCGTACGCGCCCCGGCGCTTCAATTCCTCCACTTGAGCCACGTCTTCGCCGAAACAATGGAAAACCACCCGGCGCCAATCCACGCCGCTCGCATCGATCATCTCGACGCATTCCTTGAAGGCGTCGCGGGCGTGGATGATCATCGGGCACCGCAGATGCTTAAAAATCTCCAGCTGCGCCGCGAAGGCACTGCGCTGCCAGCGAAAAATGCGGTCAGCCGCGGCCGTGTCCTTCTTGGGCAAATGAAAACGATCCAGCCCGACTTCACCAAGTGCCACCGGCAAAATCGCTGACGACTCGCTCCAAAAACTCTCCACCTGCGCCACGGCCTCCGACCAGCGCTCGTCCACATAACACGGATGCAGGCCAACGCTGTAATAAATGAAACCTGGATATTTCTTCGCCAGATCCCGATAGAGCGACCAATCCTCCGGCGAGGTCCCCACCGCAATCATCGCCTCCAGCCCCGCTTCACGGGCTCGGGCAAGCACGGCATCGAGTTCGCCCTTGCGCATAAACGGTTCGAGGTGGGTGTGGGTATCGATGAGGCTCATTGTCAGATATTTTCCTTCATTCTCTTTAGCTTGGAAGAGGAAAAGAAGAAATTGGATTAACTCAGATACAGCGGGCCGTATCGTTCTTTCAAATACCGTAAAAGGTATTTCGGAGAGAGAGGTTCGCCAGTAGCGAGTTTTACCAGTGCCAGTGTATCGTAGCGCCGACCGAGCGCGTGGATGTTTTTGCGAAGCCATCCAAGAAGCCACGTAAAATCACCGCGCGCGAAATCGTCCTCCAATTGCGGCCGCAAACCCAACACGTGATACCAAAGCTGCGCAGCCATCATGTTGCCGATGCAGTAGCTTGGAAAATATCCAAAGCCGCCATCACTCCAATGCACATCCTGCAACACGCCTTCGCTGTCGTTGGCTGGCTCGAGCCCGAGCAATTCGCGGCTCATAGCATTCCAGGTTTTAGGTAGATCGGCAACCGCCAGCGTGCCGGCAAAAAGTTTCTTTTCCAATTCGAAACGCAAAACGATGTGCAGGTTGTAGGTGACTTCGTCAGCCTCGGTACGGATCAACGTCGGTGCGACAGCGTTGATGGCGAGATAAAGTTCCTCGGATGAAATGGAGCCCAACTGCTCGGGAAACGTCGCTCGGTATTTTGGTTCGAAAAATTTCCAGAACCCGCGACTGCGCGCGACCTGGTTTTCCCAAAGTCGGCTCTGCGACTCGTGTACACCCATGCCGACCGCCCGCCCTAGCGCGGTGTGATGTAGCGCAATCGGCAGTCCTTGTTCGTAGAGGCCGTGGCCTGTTTCGTGAATAGAGCCAAAAAGCGATCCAAGTGGATTATCAGCATGATAACGCGTGGTCATGCGGACGTCCGCCCCCGAGCCCGAACAAAATGGGTGCGGCGACACATCGATGCGACCACGACCATAATCAAAACCAATCGCCTGCGTAACTTCGCGCAAAAATGTCTGTTGCCGCTCGACCGGAAAGCCACGCAACGCCTCTTCGCGTGCTTTTATTTTTGACGATGTGATTTGCCGAACCAACGGAACAAGACCAATTTTAAGCTCGTCAAACAACGTCTCGATCACCGCGGCCTTCATACCCGGATCGAAACAGTCGATCATGTAATCGTACGGCGCTGCTCCTTGACCCAAATACGCTGCTTCTCGCTTCGCCAACTCGATATTTTTTTGCAGCACTGGCGCATAGCTCGCGAAATCGTTTTTCTCCCGCGCCTGTTTCCAAGCCTGGTATCCACGGCTACTTTGCTCGGCTTTTTCTCGCACAAAATCCGCCGGCAACTTCGTTGCTTTATTGTAATCGCGGCGCGCCCAGTAGAGCACCACGCGCTGGTCTTCGGTTAGCTGAGCACGCTCCTTTTCGAGAAATTCGAGCAGTTCACCGATATGCGGATCGCTCGCTGCGGAGTGCTGCACGTCGGCAATTACAGCACGTTGTGCCGCGCGCAGATCGGCACTGTTGGGAGGAAGATTTACCTGTTCATCCCAACTCAGAAGTGCACCAACGGTGTCCAGCAGATGTGCCTGCTTCAACTTGGTGTCGAGCTCGGGAAGGGTGGAGGCAATCGTCATGCCTACAATTAAGGTACACCGCGTGCAGTGCGCAAGTTCTGCGCGCAACCGTCGCCTAAGGCTCGTGGCCGCTTAAACGAACATTGCCGCCGCTGGAATCGATTTTGACGATCGGTCCGCCTCCATTGAGCGTCGCTACAACATGCGACGAGCCGATCTTGCCCGACTCGATCGCAACGGGCAAATTTTTCAACTTCACCTGACCGAAACGCGACGATGTCGCCAAAATCGTGCAAGTACTGCGCTGATCAAAAGCGACCTCGATGTCGCCGCCCGCCGCCTTTAACTGCGAGCTCTCCGTGCAAGGATGCGTGAACCCGACCTTGATATCCGCGCCGTCAGCGTCGATATGGAGATTGCCGCGTGCGTTTTGCACTTCGATGAGGCCACCGGAGCCGGAAATTTTCGTCAGCCCACCTGCCCGTCCAACCAGCACGTTACCTGATTTGGCGATAACAGCGAGTTCGCCTGTGCAAGCCGTGACCGACACGTCACCTCGTGAACTGGTAGCCTGCAAAGAACCAGTAATCTCACCGGTGAAAATTGCACCGTTGCCCGCGCGGACTTTGACCACCCCTTGAATATTGCAGACAGTGATATCGCCCTCGGCCGTGACGAGATCGAGGTCACAGGTACGCGGTACTTTGACGACGTAGGCCAACGCCACAGGAGGCCAGCTCTCCCAGGCCCAACGGGCACTACGGCGGTAACGAGCCTTCACTAAAACGAGAGCCCCGCTCTGTTCGATTTGAAGATCCAAGTCCTGTAAACGTCGATTCGCCGCAGCATCGTCCGGCACATCCATGGTCTCACGCACAAGCACGTGAACCTTATTATCCGTTGACGGTTCCATGCGAACAACACCCTGACAAGTGTCGACTTTTAGCGTGACACCCGATGCCACAGGAAAACTCTTCTCGACCGTACGTTCGATCGCTGCGGTTAACGAAGAACCGATACCGGCCAAAACCACCAAATAAAGGGTAAAACTGCGAACATTCACGATTTCAAGAGGCTGGAAAAAGTCGCGGGTTGGCAAGCGCGCAAAAAACAGGACGCGAAACCGAACCTTCAACTAAAGGCCGGAGACAGCGCCAGACTAGACCTTCGCACTGTTGTCACACTTGTAGTGCACACGCTTGCGGCGCTCGGAGTGTGCCCTTTGCGCCGACTCCAAGGCAGCGTCACGGCTCTTAATCATAAAACTGGGCCGTGCAGCCTCATTCGCTTCCTCAGCTTGAGCTGCCGTAATCAACAAGAGCAATTTTTCAGCCTGCGTAGACATACGGCTGCGAGGAAACCCCGCATACTGGGCTAACCAGCGCAGTGTATTTAACAACGGATTCGATGAAAGTTCGCTCACACTTCAACCTTGCTCGACATAAGAGGGGGTCGTCAAAGACCTTTATTCGATAAGCGCCACTACAAAGCACCATTAAAATCCCTCCCCCGGCCCTACGATGTTTGCTCCTGTTCAAAAAAACGTCACCTTTCTGCTTTCAGGCTCGGCTTTTGCTTGAACCCCCTACCCCCCAAGAGGCAAAACCTATAATTTATGTTGCACGATTTGATCATTGGTATGGCCGGCTCCGGTGGCGACGGCATTGTTTCCGCAGGTGAATCGCTGATCAGCGCTTCGGCCAAGGAAGGCTATTTTGCCATCCTCACCAAAAGCTTCGGCTCCCAAATCCGGGGCGGCGAATCGTCCTGCCGTCTGCGCGTATCGACCGAGCCCGTGCTCAATCCCGGCGGCACACTCGATGTCGCAGTCGTGCTCAATTGGGAAGATTTCCTCCGTTTCGGCGGCGAACTCCCGGTCGGACCGGAAACCATCGTCATCTACGAGGCAAAAACCAAGGTCGCGCCTGACGCCGTTCCGCTCAAGGTCAAGCCCGCCACCGTGCTCGCCGTGCCGCTGGAGGAGATGGCAATCAAGGCCGCCGGC
>Ga0302321_100000117_pt1 | contig 71655 bp, 59 predicted proteins | sample Fen_T0_1_FD_202505 | JGI IMG/M metagenome (GOLD analysis project Ga0302321, IMG submission 202505) | Peat permafrost microbial communities from Stordalen Mire near Abisko, Sweden - Fen_T0_1 | ecosystem: Environmental > Terrestrial > Soil > Wetlands > Permafrost | place: Sweden: Abisko... | reverse complement strand
GTCCCGACTGCGGGCCGTTGTACGGATTGGCGGGATCCCACGCATACCCGGCGAGCACCGAGCAGATCATGCGATGGATCGACGGGGTCTTGTCTGGATAGAAGATCACGTCCTGCAGGCTGCCGTCATACCAGCCGGTCACGAACGTGCGGAACGTCTCGACGCCGAACATCAGCGGCTCGGCGAACTCGCGCTGCCAGTCGACCGGCGCGCCGCCGAGCTGGCGATCGAGCACGCCGGCGGCGAGCTTGGCCGAGTGCATCGCGATCGTCACGCCCGACGAGAACACCGGATCGAGGAACTCGGCGGCGTTGCCGAGCAGCGCGAAGCCCGGGCCGTGCAGCGCGCGGACGCTGGCCGCGTAGCCCACGATCTCGCCGATCGGCCGGACCGCGCGCGCGCGCGCCAGCAGGCCGCGCAGCTTCGGCTCGTCGCCGATGATCGCCCAGAACCGGTCCTCCTCGGTGCCGGCGATCGCCGCGTAGCGGGCGAAGTGGTCGCGCGTCGCCACGACGCCGAGCGAGCTGACCCCCTGGGCGAACGGGATCAGCCACGACCACACGTCGGGGCTCGCCGGGTGGATGCCGATCCGGATCTTCTGGCGATCGAACGCGCCGGCCACCGTGGCATCGGCGACGTGGCAGAACCTGGCCGCGCGCACAGGAAAGCTCGATGGCCGCTCGAGCTCGAGCAGCCGCGCCAGCGTGCGGCCAAACCCGCTGGCGTCGAGCACGAAGCGCGGCCGGTGGACCCAGACCTCGCCCGCCTCGGTCCGCGCGGTCACCACGGGCAAAGCCCCGGAGACGTCGACCGCGGTGATCTCCTCGCCGTAGCGCACGGTGGCGCCGTGGCGCGCGGCCTCCTTGGCGAGCACGTGATCGAACTCGGCGCGCGCGACCTGAAACGCGAACCCGCTGCCGGCGGTGAGCTTGTCGGCGAAGTTGAACTCCGAGGTCCGGTCGCCACAGACGAAGCTCGCGCCGTTCTTGAACTGGAAGCCCTGGGCGAGCACGGCATCGAGCATGCCGGCGTCGTGCAACAGCTGCGTGGTGTAGGCGAGCAGGCTCTCGCCGATCGAGAACCGCGGGAAGTGCTGGCGCTCGAGCACCAGGACCTCATACCCGCGCTGGGCGAGCAGCGCCGCCGCGACCGCCCCCGCAGGCCCCGCCCCGATGATCAGTACGTCTGGCCCGGCCCCGACCATCTGGCTCAGGCCCCCGACGACCCCGGCCCCAGACCTGCGCCTGGCAGTGGATACGGGTCGGACGCCGGGGGTGGCGGCGCGGCCGGATCGGCGGCCGGCGGCAGCAGCGCCTCGGCGAATTCGCTGTCCACGAGGATCAGCTGGGCGACCTCGGCGAGCGAGTTCGACAGCGCCTCGTTGAAGTTCTCCGGATTGTGCGTCCGACCCCAGCGCTTGCTCGTGCCGGTGTAGGTCTTGTTCCAGGTCTTGCCGCCGGCCTGGACAATCACGCGCATCCGGACGACGCCGTTGAACGTGTTGCCCTCGATCACCCGGAACTCGAGCAGCTCCGCCTCGAGCACGGCGGATGGCGAGCTGGCGAACCGCGCGCCGGCGTGCGCGAGCAGCTCCCCCAGCCGCGTGCTGCAGTACGCGGCGATGTTGTCCGACGTCCGGATCCCCGCGCTGCTGTCCTCGTAGCCGCCGACCGAGAACGGGTCGACGCGAACGTCGCGAACGCCCAGCGCCAGCGTGGACGCGGCGAACGCCTGCGCGACCGGTGCGCTCGGCTCGGGCGACCGTTCGACCCCGCGCCACGTGAGCGGCAGGTCGACGATCAGACCGTACGAAGTGCACGCCGCCAGCACCAGGAAAACGAGGGGAGAGATCCGCACGGTTGGTTCAGCGATATAGCACAGTGCCTCGAGCGATTTGAAGCCGTGGTTCGACCGGTCGGGGTTTGCCAGTCCGCGCTAGGCGGCGCGCACCGCGGCGGGGGTCGCACGCAGGGTCAGCACGGCGACCTCGGCCTGCGTGCCCTCACCCGCGCGCCGGGTGACGCCCGAGAACCCGACCCCGGGCGTGACGTACAGCGTGCTGCGCCGGTCGCCGGCCGGTCCGGCGAGATCGTACAGCCCGCGGCGATAGTGCATGCCGAACCGCTTCATCAGGCGATCCGTGATGCCCTTGACGAAGATCTGGCCGCCGTGGGTGTGGCCCGACAGCACCAGGTCGGCGCCGCGGCGCGCGAGGGCCGGGCCGCGATCGGCGAGGTGGCACAGCACGACCTGCGTCACACCGGTGGGTACGCCGGCGAACGCCGCGTCGAGATCGTCGTTGCGCGTGACGGGATCGTCGACGCCGATCACCGCGAGCGGAGCGCCGCGGACCTCGGCGACCGTGGCCGCGTTGCGCAGCACCTCGTAGCCGTGGCGCTCGAGCGCGGCGTGCACGCCGCTGCTCGACACCATGTAGTCGTGGTTGCCGAGCACCGCGATCACGCGCGGCGCGCGTAGCCCGCCCAGCTGATCGGCGGCGAGCGCGACCTCGTGGCGCCGCCAGCACACGTAGTCGCCGGTGAGCGCGATCAAGTCGGGCCGCGCGGCGTTGGCAGCGGCGATCGCGGCGCGGATGTGCGACGCTGGCGTGAGATTGCCCACGTGAATGTCGGAGAGCTGGGCGATCCGCACGCCCTCGTGGCGGGGATCGAGCCGGTCGATGAAGACCTCGTGCTCGGTCACCCGAGGCGGAGCTACCCGTTCGGACATCCGTCTCAATGTAGGGCGTTCTCGGGGCTTGGCAATCCCACCGGGAGGGCATCGCTGCGGGGCCCCCGAGCGGGCACCCGGGGAGATGTGGCTTTGCATCGCGAGCGTTCGCCTGGCAGCATGGAGAGGCATGGCTGATGCGGCTCGCCCAGGCGCTTCGGATGCCCGAGTCCCGTGTCCGCTGTGCGGTGGCCTCGTGCACCCGGTCGCCGGAAAGTGCAAGCACTGCAAAGCCGATCTCACGAGCCATCAACCGACGCGGCCGGCCGCGAGCGCGCCCCTGCCCGCCCTGCTGAGCACCACCAGCCGCGGTGGCCGGGGCGATGCACCGCCCGGCGCCGCTGCGTCGTCGCCATTGCCGGCCGCGCGCGGCGCCGGGGCCACGGCCACCGAGGCGCGAGCCCCCAGGCAACCGCGACCGGCCGCCGATCCGGGCGCGCGGACCGGATCCGCCTGGCGCAGCTGGCCCGCCGTCGTGATCAGCGCAGCGATCGTCGCGATCGTCGCCGCGCTGGTCCTCATGGTGTGGCCGGCCGCGCAGAGCGAGCTGCAGGTCGATCACAAATCGCGGCTGCCGCCGCCCCCCGCGCCCGAGCGGATGCAGACCGAGCCCGATATCAAGCAGCCCGCGCCGGCAACCCGCCAGCTCGATCCGGGACCGCCGGCCGCGCCTGCCGATCCGCCGCCGCCCGCGCGCGATCCCGACGCCGATGCGCCCGGCCCCGGCGTCGATCGTCCCGCGCACGCCGGCGATCCGGCGCCCGGCTCGGGGACGTCACAGGCGGTGCCACCCGAGCCCACGGTGCAAGATCCCAGCGCCAGCCCGATCGCCCTCGCGATGGTGGGCCACCTGTGCCGCCGGATGGTCCAGTGCGGCCAGGGCGACGACACCGCCCAGCACATGTGCGACTCGCTGCTCGGAGCCGCGCCGCTGCCGCGCTGCACGGCCGCGCGCCGCTGCCTGCTGCGCATCGACCAGATGTCGTGCGCCGCGCGGCAACGTACCCTGCTGCGCCAGCCGAGCGTGCTGATCACGCAGTTCCCCGAGTGCGCGGCCGCCATCCGCTGCTGAAGAACTACGTGAATGATCGGGCTGGCGAGCGGCGGTTCCCGGGCCCGACCCGGTGGTCGTTCGTCGCGGTCTGGGGGTAGCATCGCGGGACCGTGCCGTACGAAATCTTTCGCGATACCGCTGCGATGCAAGCCCGGGCCGAGGATCTGCGCCGCGATGGGCGCCGGATCGCCGTGGTCCCCACGATGGGAGCCCTCCACGAGGGCCACCTCTCGCTGATCCGCGCCGCGCGCGCCAAGGCCGACGTCGTCATCCTCACGATCTTCGTCAACCCGACGCAGTTCGGTCCCACCGAAGACCTGTCGCGCTACCCGCGCGATGAAGCCGGCGATCTCCTGAAGGCGCGCGGCGCCGGCATCGACCTCGCGTTCTGCCCGCCGGTCGAGGCGATGTATCGCCCGGGCAGCCAGACGTTCATCGAGGTCCGCGAGCTGCAGCAGCCGCTGTGCGGCGCGCGTCGCCCCGGGCACTTCGCCGGCGTCGCCACCGTGGTCGCCAAGCTGTTTCACATCACGCGGCCACACCTCGCGGTGTTCGGCGAGAAGGACTACCAGCAGCTGGCGATCATCCGCCGCATGGTTCGCGACCTCGACTTCGCGATCGAGATCGTCGGCGTGCCGATCGTCCGGGAGCCGGACGGCCTGGCCCTGAGCTCGCGCAACGCGTACCTCTCGGCCGATCAGCGCCAGGCCGCGCTGTCGCTGTCGGCCGGGCTCGCCGCCGCCGCGCGCGCGTTCGCCGGCGGCGAGCGCCGCGCCGCCCAGCTGGTCGCCGCCGCGCGGGCGCCGATCGAGGCCGCGGCCGCGGCGCGCAGCGACCTCCGGATCGATTACGCCGAGCTGCGCGACGCGAGCGAGCTCACCGAGCTCGAGGTGGCCGTGGGCCCCGCGGTGCTCGCGCTCGCCGTGTACGTCGGCACCACGCGGCTGATCGATAACCGCGTGCTCGGCGGCTAACCCTTCACCCGCCGCGCGCGCCGTTCGCCGACATCGCCTGAACCGCCGCGAACCCGCGTTCGATCAACGCGATGAACGCGGCGTGCGCCTTCCTCGCCGAGCCACCGCGCTCGAGCACGCGGACGGGCTCGCGGCGCGCCGTGCTCACCGTCAGCACGGATCATGCCGGCCACGAGCCGCGCGACGCCATCGGGCCTGGGGCCGGCGAGCTCGATCGCCAGCGCTCCGGCCGCTTCGTCACGAGCAGATCCGTGCCAACCGCCTGAGCCTGGAGTCGTGGCACTTCAAGAACGCCGACGACGTCACCGAGCGCTCGCTCGTGGTGCGAGCTCCCGGCGAGCCACCGCCGGACGACGAGTTCGAGATCGAACGCGACGTGCTGCTCGACCTCCTGCTCGCCACGGTGAGGGACCAGGTCGAGCTCGTGTTCGGCGATAGCATCACGGCGCTACGCGAGACCACCGCGGGCATCGAAGCCACGTTCGCCAACGGCCCGCCGCGCGTTCGACCTGGTGTTCGGCTGCGACGGCGTTCACTCGGCGGTGCGCAAGCTGTGGTTCGGCGACGAGGCCCGGTACATGCACTTTCGCCTACAAGACCAGGACCGACATCATCCTCGGGTTCGTCTCCGAGCACGAGCTCGCGTACGACCGCCGCGACGAAGCCGAGCAGCGCCGCATCATCGCGGAGCAGTTCGCCGGCCTGGGCTGGCGGACCGCGGAGCTGCTCGAAGAGGTGCGCGGCTCGACGAGCTTTTACTTCGACAAGCTGTGTCAGATCCGGATGCCGTCGTGGACCAAGGGCCGGGTCGCGCTGGTCGGCGACGCCGGCTCTTGCCCGTCGCCCGCCGCCGGGATGGGCGGCTCGATCGCGCTCGACGGCGCGGCCGCGCTGGCCGACGCGATGCGCGACTACGACGTGGGCTTCCGCCCGTTCGTCGAGCAGGTGCAAGCGGAGGCCGTGAGGTTCGGGCTCGAGTCCCTGGTCCCGAGAACCGAGCAAGCGATCCGCGCGCGCAACGCGCGGACCGACGCGGCGTTCTGAGCGCTCTCGGCCTCGGTGCAGCGCAAGCCCGCGGGGCGGGCCCGCCGCTCGAGCTGACTGGCCGGGACGCGATGAGGTCAGCGCGCGGCGGCGTGGCGCAGCAGCAGGATCGCGCCGCCGTCGACCACCGCGAGCGAGTCGCCGACCATGGTCAGCGCGATCGGCGCGGCGAACCCCGGCGTGGCGCCGAGCACGATGCCGACCTGGCTCGGCACCCCGGCGAGCGTCGTGACGTGGCCCGCGGGGGTGATCTTGCGGATCGCCGAGTTGCCGAAGTCGGCGACGTAGACGTTGCCCGCGCCGTCGACCGTGACGCCGAACGGCTGGGAGAACCGCGCCGCGCCGCCATCGCCGTCGGCGTGGCCGATCTCGCCCGGGCTGCCCGCGAGCGTGGTGACCACGCCGTCCGCCGAGATCTTGCGGATCGCGTGGTTGAACGTATCGGCGACGTAGACGTTGCCGGCGGCGTCGACCGCCACTCCCGACGGCACGTTGAAGCGGCCGTCGTCGTCGTCCTGGTCGACCGCGACGCTCGGCAGCGTGGTCACGACGCCGCCCGGCGCGATCTTGCGGATCGCGTTGTTGGCGGTATCGGCGACGAACAGCGCACCCGCGGCGTCGATCGCCGTGATGCCCGGCCCGTTGAGCCGCGCCGCGGCGCCGGTGCCATCGGCGGCCCCAGGCATGTTCGTGACCCCCGCGATCGTCGAGACCATGCCGTCGGGCGTGACCTCGCGGATCGTGTGGGCGACGAACTCGGCGACGAACACGTTGCCGGCGCCATCGACCGACACGCCGACCGGGCCGGAGAACAGCGCCTCGGCGACCGCGCCGTCCTGCGAGCCCGACTGGCCATGGATGCCCGCCACCGTCGAGACCGTGCCGGTGGGCGCGATCTTGCGGATCGTCAGGTTGCCGGCGTCGGCGACGAACAGGTTGCCGGCGCCATCGAACGCGATGCCGAGCGGCCGCGCGAACCGCGCCGCGCCGGCATGGCCGTCGGCATAGCCAAACGCCGGGGCCTCGCCGGCCAGCGTGGTGACCTCGCGCGTGCGGGCCGCCACCTGGCGCACGGTGTGGTTGAACGTATCGGCGACGAACAGCGCGCCGCTGGGGTCGACCGCGATCCCGGCGGCGTGATTGAACCGCGCCGTGGACGCGGCGCCGTCGGCGCTGCCGGTGACCAGCGCCGCGCCGGCGAGCGTGGTGACCGTGCCATCGCGCGCGATCTGGCGGATCGTGTTGTTCCCCGAGTCCGCGACGTAGACCGTGCCCGAGGCGTCGACCGCCACGCCCTTGGGCTGGTTGAACTGCGCGAACTGGGCGGCGCCGTCGGCGCTGCCCGGGATGCGGCGCCCCGCCAGCGTGGTGACGACCCCGCCGGGAGTGACCTTGCGGATCAGCGTGTCGTTGTCGCTCACATAGAGGTTGCCGTCGCCATCGATCGCCATGCCGCCGGGCCGTGCGAACCGGGCCGCGGCGCCGGTGCCGTCGGTGTTGCCGGCCATCCCCGGCCTGCCCGCGAGCGTGGTGACCACGCCCCCGGCGGCGATCTTGCGGATCGTCGCGTTGCTGGTGTCCGATACGAAGACGTTGCCCGCGCCGTCGACCGCGACCCCGATCGGGCCGGAGAACCGCGCGTCGCCGCCGGTCCCATCCGCGCTGCCGTGCGCGCCCGGCCTGCCGGCCAGCGTGTCGACCTCGCCCGCCGGCGTGATCGCACGGATCGTCGAGTTGCCGGTGTCGGCGACGTAGACCGTGCCGTCGGCGCCGACCGCCACGCTGCTCGGCGTCTGGAACCGGGCCCCGGCGCCGGTGCCGTCGGCGCCGCCGAACACGCCCGGGGTCCCCGCCAGCGTCGAGACCGTCCCCGCGGCCGTGACCTTGCGGATCACCGAGTTCCCGGCGTCGGCGACGTACAGCGTGCCGGCCGCGTCGATCGCCAGCGCGCTGGGCGCCGAGAACCGCGCGACGTCGGCCGCGCCGTCGAGATCACCCGGGCCGCCCGTATCCCCGGCGATCAGCTCCAGGCCGTAGACCCGCCCGTCGCCATCAGGATCGATCACGTCGATCTTGATCTGGTCGGACGATCCGCATGACGCCGCGAACACGGCTGCGCACAAGGACCACCGTGTCATAGGTCGCACCGACGCGAGTACCATGGCATGCAAAGGTCGTATCTTTCGTCGACGGGCGGGTCAAGCCAAGAACGGGCGCGAGCGGCGCTGCGAGGACGACAATCGACCGCGTTGTGACCCGGTCGACAGTGCCGGCGAGATCCGCGCTCGCGGCGGTGACCCGATCACCGTGTCGGAAGCCACGCGGGCGGCTAGGCCGCGCGGCGATGGGCGCCCGCGATCGCGGCCAGCTTGCCGGCCAGGCCCAGCCGGTAGAACCGTCGCAGCTCGCCCAGCATCTCGGGGATCTTGCGCGGCACGACGTAGGCCTTCTCGAGCCAGGTCGCGTAGCGCTGGGCGTTGTCGTTGGCAGCCCGGTACCGCGCGTGCTCGTCGTGATCGAGATCGGGCTCGTACGAGATGTCGCCGAACAGCCGCCGGCGCAGCCCCACCGAGGTCGCGACCTCGGGCGACGTGGTCAAGAGACACGTGATGTACTTGTCGACCTCGGCCTGGAGCTCGAGCTCGAGCTGGCTGACCGGCCGCTCGGCGCGCGCGCACCAGATCGCGTAGATGAAGTGACTGACGCCTTCGACCGCGAGCAGGAAGTCGCCGAAGTTGTGGTCGCCCAGCCGGCGCGCCGGATCGTGGCTGGTCAGGTTGGCGAGCGCGCTCGGATCGATGAACAGCGCCAGCGCCATCTCGCCGCCTTCCTCGCACACCAGCAGCTGCTCGCGCGGCCGGCGCGCGGTGACCAGCTGGTCGCGCAGCGCCTCGCCGACCATGAAGTCGCCGACCTCGACGCCGGTATCGACCCGGTACAGCGCCTCGAGCCCGCGTTGCACGCGCCCGAGCGTGGAGGCGGTCACTACTGGATCACCTTGGTGCCCTGGACGATGAGGCCCGCCTGCCGGAGCTTCTTCTCGACCCACTCATCGCGCGTGCGCAGCCAGATCTCGTACAGCCGGCTGATGTCATTGGTGGCGTTGAGCTCGGCCAGCGTGACCCGCTTGCGGAGCGCAGCGAGCGCATCGACGAACCGCGGGAACTTGGCCGCGAGCTCCTGGTAGACCTCGGCGATCGACTTGCTGGCGCCGAGCGAGCGGGCCAGCTGGGTGTAGGCGCTCTGGCCGATGCCCACGTAGTAATCGACGTCGATCAGCGAGTGGGTCAACGACTCGGCGAAGAACCCCGCGACGTAGAGCGAGGTGTCGCCGACCTCCTTCAGCGCGCGCACGCGCTCGCCGGGAGTGCCCGGGCTGTGCCCGGCCTTCGCGAGCTTGATGCCGAGCGGTTCGTCGGTCAGCCGCGCGGTGGTGAACTCTCCGAGCAACCCGACGAGGTACCATCCTGCCGGCTCGGAGGCATCCAGATCGACGGCCGAAAGTGCGTCGGTTACGGCCTGGTGGAAGAACTCCTCCACCGAGTTGGCTAGCGTTACGTCCATACCTTGAGTTTCGGCCACAACCGGTGGATAGCAAGATCGCCTCTGATCCTGGGTGCTTAGATCACTGCCCGGCGGGGTCGGAAAAACCGTGATCGGCAAGCGCGACGAGCCGCGGCGCCGAGCTTGGGTCACCAACAAATTCGGCCTGCTAGGGGCTTGCGCGCGGTCCGCGCTCGCCTTACCAAGGCGCTGTTAGCAGTCGCCTTGGGTGAGTGCTAACAAACTTCCGGTTCGCCGAGAACCTCACAGGGAGAAGCCAAGCCATGAACGTTCGTCCGCTGCAGGATCGCATCCTGGTTCGCCGCGTCGAGGAGGTCGAGAAGACCCGCGGCGGCATCATCATCCCCGACTCCGCCAAGGAGCGCCCGCTCGAGGGCAACGTGATCGCCGTCGGTGCCGGCAAGCGCACCGAGGATGGCACTCTGGTCAAGCTCGACGTCAAGGCGGGCGACCGGATCCTGTTCGGCAAGTACGCCGGCACCGAGATCAAGGTCGACGGCATCGACCACATCATTCTGCGCGAGGACGAAGTCCTCGGCGTGCTCGATTAAGGAGTTACGATCATGGCTGCCAAGGACATTATTTTCGACGAGAAGGCTCGTAACCGCGTGCTCGCGGGCGTCGATACGCTCGCCAACGCCGTCAAGGTCACCCTCGGCCCCCGCGGCCGCAACGTGGTGATCGAGAAGTCGTGGGGCGCGCCCACGGTCACCAAGGACGGCGTCACCGTCGCCAAGGAGATCGAGCTCGAGAACAAGTTCGAGAACATGGGCGCCCAGATGGTCAAGGAAGTCGCTTCCAAGACCTCGGACAACGCCGGCGACGGCACGACCACGGCCACCGTGCTCGCGCAGTCGATCTACCGCGAGGGCTCCAAGCTCGTCGCGGCCGGCCATAACCCGATGGAGCTCAAGCGCGGCATCGACACCGCGGTCGCCGCGGTCATCGAGTCGCTCAAGAAGCTGTCGACCCCGACCAAGGGCAAGGAAGATATCGCCCAGGTCGGCACGATCAGCGCCAACGGCGACACCGAGATCGGCGAGATGATCGCCGAGGCGATGCGCAAGGTCGGCAAGGAAGGCGTGATCACGGTCGAAGAGGCCAAGACCATGACCTCCGAGCTCGACGTGGTCGAGGGCATGCAGTTCGACCGTGGCTACCTGTCGGCGTACTTCGTGACCGACACCGAGCGCATGGAGGTCGTGCTGAACGACGCCTACGTGCTGATCCACGAGAAGAAGATCTCGAACATGAAGGAGCTGCTCCCGGTGCTCGAGCAGGTTGCCAAGCAGGGCAAGCCGCTCGTGATCATCGCGGAGGACGTCGACGGTGAGGCGCTCGCCACGCTGGTCGTCAACAAGCTCCGTGGCACGCTCCACATCTGTGCGGTCAAGGCGCCGGGCTTCGGCGACCGCCGCAAGGAGATGCTGAAGGATCTCGCCGTGCTGACCGGCGGCCAGGCCGTCACCGAGGATCTCGGCCTCAAGCTCGAGAACCTCACGCTGGCCGACCTCGGCACCGCCAAGCGCATCACCGTGGACAAGGACAACACCACGGTCGTCGATGGCGCCGGCAAGAAGACCGAGATCGAGGCGCGCGTCCGCACGATCCGCAAGCAGATCGAGGAGACCACCTCGGACTACGACCGCGAGAAGCTCCAGGAGCGGCTCGCCAAGCTGGTCGGCGGCGTCGCGATCATCCGCGTCGGCGCGGCGACCGAGGTCGAGATGAAGGAGAAGAAGGCCCGCGTCGAGGACGCGCTCCACGCCACGCGCGCGGCCGTCGAAGAGGGCGTCGTCCCGGGCGGCGGCGTCGCGCTGATCCGCGCGCAGGCCGCGCTCGAGAAGCTGAAGCTCTCCGAGGAGCAGACGTTCGGGGTCTCGATCGTGCGCCGCGCGATCGAGGAGCCGCTTCGCCAGATCGCGTCGAACGCCGGCGTCGATGGCTCGATCGTCGTCAGCAAGGTCAAGGAAGGCCAGGGTTCGTTCGGCTTCAACGCCGCGACCCTCGAGTACGGCGACCTCGTCAAGTCCGGCGTGATCGACCCGACCAAGGTCGTCCGCACCGCGCTGCAGAACGCCGCGTCGGTGGCGGCGCTGCTGCTGACCACCGAGGCGATGATCGCCGAGCGTCCGAAGAAGGACGCGCCGGCCCCGGCGCCCGGCGGCGGCGGCGGCATGGGTGGGATGGGCGGCATGGGCGGCATGGGCGGCATGGGCGGCATGGACTTCTAGTCCAGCGCCCTGCCCTGCGCTCGCAGGGCGGAAAAGCTACCCCAGCGGCAGCTTCGGCTGCCGCTGGGCGTTTTCGGCGCGGCCAGGCCGACCGCCCTGTCTGATGGATTGAAAGCGTCGGCCAGCGCAAGCGATCCGAGCCGCACCGTCATTGGGCGCAGACGGATCGAAGATCTCAGCGGCGGGTCTTCACCAGCACGGCGCGTGGCAGGCCGCGCTCGCGCAGCAGCCGATCGTGCTCGGTCTCCCACAGCGCGGTCAGGTAGACCAGGCCGATCTCGAAGATCCACCACACGACGATGCCGAGCAGCAGCGAGAGCCCGGTCAGATGGGTCTCGAGCCCGTCGGTGCCGGGGCCATCGACGAGCTTCGCCACCAGGAGCGGCGCGGCCAGCGTCGCCGAGGCGATCGCGAGCGACCTGCGGTAGCGGTCGAGCCAGCGCACCCGGGCGGCGAGACTGTCGACGCGCGGGTCTGGTAACCGCCTCGGCTCGCGAAACATCGGTCCAGTGTACCAGGCTCACCTGCCGCGCGAGCCGCTACTTGAAGCAGGCGACCGCTTGGTCCCCGGTCTTTGCCTTGACCATGCAGTTCATGTCGTCGGGATTGTTGGCCGACTGGCACTGGCTCACGCAGACGTCGATGCCGCCTTCGAGCTCGGACGTGAACTTGCTGACGTGCATCTTGCGACGAGCTTCACGCTCGGCTGGCGGCTTGGAGGCGATGTCCACCTCGGCATTTTTCCAGTAAGCCAGCGCGGCATAATTACGGCAGCCTTTCTCGCATTGCACCGCATCGCCCTTGCAGGCGCCCAGCAGGACCAGCCACACGATCGCATGCCGCATCACGGGGCTGGGCTAGCACGCCCGCCCAACCGTCGCGATACGGTAGGCTGCGGCCATGCGTCGCGCGGTGCTCGCCGCGGCTGCGGGTGCGCTCGGAGTTTCCGGGAGCGCGGCCGCGGGGCCGTGGCAGGCAACGCTCGAAGCCGGCGCGGAGGCCGACTCGAACGTGCAGCGGACCGAGACGGTGCCCGAGGGCGCGCGCCGGATCGCCGCGCCGGTCGGTCACGCCGGGGCGCGGATCGACCTCAAGGAGGGTCTCGGGGGCGGCGCCTGCGTGCTGAACCTGTCCGGCCTCGCGCGGATGGTCGCCCATGACCAGGCCCGGGACGAGAACGTCATGCTGTACGCCGGCCAGGCGCGCTGGCTGCGCCCGGTGGCAGCGCGCCAGATCGACGCCGGGGTCAGCCTCACCGCGGCCGACGCGTTCGCGATCACCGGCGGGGTGGGCGCGCGGACGTTCCGCAACCTCGGCGGCGATGGCGTGCTCGCGCTCGGCGACCGCGACGGCGGCCGGCTGACGCTCGCCGTCGGCGGCCGTGACTTCCGCTACAAGCCCGACCACGCGTTCGACTGGCGCGGCGCGGCCGCCAACGCGCGGCTCGACCTCGTGCTGTGGCGGCCCGACGACAACACGCGCAGCCTCGAGCTCGCGACCACGCTCGCGTTCGAGGCGCGGCGCTACCGCGGCGTCGCGCTCACCGATGCGTGCGCGCCGGGCGGCCCGGTCGACCACTGCGCGGCCGCGACGACGCTGATCCGCCGCGATCGCTACCAGCGCGCGAACGTCGAGCTCGCGTGGACCGGTGACGTGGTGATCACCGCCGGCTACCAGGTCACGGTGATCGACTCGAACAGCTACGGCCAGTCGCTGTATCGCCACCGCGTCATGGTCGCGGCGACCGCCGAGCTCCCCGGCAAGCTGTTCGGCACCGCGATCGCGACCCTGCAGATCGACCAGTACCCCGACGGCGTGCTCGTCGCGAAGGACGTCCAGCGCCAGGAGTTCACCAACCTCGACGACGAGAACCGCAGCTCGCTGCAGATCCGGATCGCGCGCGAGCTCTCGCCTGCGTGGTCGATCGAGGCGCGCGCCGCGGTGTGGCGCGACTTCGGCCACGAGGACACCATGGCGTTCCGCCGCGAGCTGATCTCGACCGGCGTGATCTACGCGCGATGATCCAGGCGGGTGCTCGCGCCGGGGTCAATGCGCGGCGCGCAGCTCCCGCGCCCGGGCCGCGATCTCGACGCGCTTGCGGTGGACCTGCTCGACCTGCCTGGCGACCGCGTCGCGCGTCCGGCGCGCCGCCTCGGCGCGCTGCGCGGGATCGCCGGACCGCTCGGCGGCCGCGAACGAGCTCATCGTCGACGCGTCGATGATATCGGCGAGCACGATCGGCACGGCGTTCTCGAAGCTCGGCGGCGCGGAGCCCGGCGGCGAGGCCGGCGAGTGCGGGTTGTCCCACGGACCGCTCGCCGGATCCTCCGCGGTCCCATCGGCGCGCCGCAGCGTGGCGCGGTGCGGCTGGTCGTCGTCGCGGTTGAACAGATCGCCGGCGCGATCGTGTTGCTTGCGCAGCTGCGCGAGGTGGTCGAGCTCGGCGGCCTGGGCCTCGAGCCCGATCAGCTGGGTGACCAGCTCGTCCTCGATGCCGCGCAGCTCGTCGGCGCGCTGGTCGAGCTCCTCGGGATCGGCGAGCAGATCGATGTCGAGATCGGGTCGCGCGATGCGATGCGGGGCGCCGATCAGCTGCGCCGCGAGCAGCCGCTTGGCCCGCTCGAGCACGCGCCGGCGCGGCACGATCGGCCCTTCGCGCAGCTCGCCGTCGATCGCGGCCATGTACGCGCGGCGCGCCGCGACGAGCAGCGCCCTCGCCAACTCGAGCTCCCGATCCGTGGCGGTCAGCTGGTTCGCGGTGTCGAGCGAGCTCGACATCCGGCTCTCGAGCTCGTGGTCGCGGCGCCACGAAGCGCGCTGCTGCTTCAGGCGATCGATCGCGTGGAGCTCGTCCTGCCAGCGCTTGGCGAGGCTCGTGTGTTGCGAAACCAGTTGCGCGAGCCTGCGCTCCGCGGTCTTCGCGTGGGCCTCGGCGGTCCCCACCGCGAGGGCAGCCACCGGTGCCGGCGAGCCCGGGCTTGCGGGCTGCGCCGCAGCGAGGGAGCTTCCCAGCGCCACGATCAGCGGGAGCAGACGCCACGACATGACTGTCGGCCATTTTGCAGCAGCCGGCGTGCCCGCCACAAGCACGTATCGCACGGCAGCGAATAAGCGTGGTGCGTGCGAATTGTGCGCTGTCTCCAATCTCAGATTCCTGAGATCCTCGCGACGAGGTGGCGGAGCACCGCCGTTGCTGTGGCCGCGATGCACGCGACCGGTTCGCCATCCGGCGCCTGCCAGACCAGATAATCACGCGCCTCGGCGTCGACCACCGCGTGATGGCGCAACCGGCAAAGCCTGTACTGGGCGCAGTGCAGCGATTGGCCATCGAGCGCGACGCCCGGGTCCAGCGGCCGGCCGTAGCGCCGCATCACGCGATCGACCGCCACCAGCGACACCGCCCCGGTCGACCCATCGTCGTCGCGGATTTGCAAGCGCTCGCCATCGTGGAACGACCAGCTCGCCCAGGTGCGCGCGTGGTCGCCATCGCGGGTGATCCGCTCGTCGAGCAACAACATCGCGGCATCGTAGCGTCATCGCCGCCGTGGCGCTTGCGCAGCGGCGGTCCACCGGGGACAGTGCAAGCCATGCGCTGCGCACCGGCCGTCCTTGGGCACCTGACCGCCGTGGCGCTCGTCGCGTGCCTGGCAAGCTGCGGCAGCTCGCGGTCCGAGATGGCGGCGATCGCGGCGCTGAAGTTCCTGCCGGCCACGCTGGAGGCCACGCACGCCAGGGCCGGCGAGCCGCGCACTGCAAAACTCAGGATCTATGCAGATGCGCAGGTCCGCGCGCTCCCGCACTGGAAGGAAGATCTCACGGATCAAGTGGATTACGCAAGCCAGCTGCTGCAGCCGTTGATCGGCCTGAAGCTCGCGATCGAGTCGATCAAGGACTGGGAGCGCATCGGCGATCCGCACGGCGCGCTGCGCGAGCTCGCCGCGCGCGACAAGGCCAGCGATGTGACGTGGGTCATCGGCTACGTCGCACCGAGCGAGACCGCCAGCTCGGCGATGTCCGAGCTCGGCGATGCCCAGCCGCTCGGACGCTACGCGATGGTGCGCGCGTGGGCCGAAGCGCCGGAGGTCCAGGCGCTCGCCGCCCGGCTGCCCGACGCCGCGTCGCCGGATCGCGTCGAGGTGATCAACGCGCATCGTCGCCACAAGCAGACCGTGGTGCTGCTCCACATGCTGGCGACCACGCTCGGCGCGATCGCTGAGGTCGACAAGGCGTGGATCCAGCACGTGGCGTACTCGCCGACCCAGAACACGTTCGCCAACCGGACCCGCGACCTGCTCCAGCTCGCGATCGATGCCCGGCTGGGCGGCGATGACGACGCCGAGATCGCGCGCAAGCTGATGGCGTCGATCGAGAAGTCGGACTGGGGCGGCTGGATCCCGACCTCGCACGAGGAGGTGGTCGCCACGCTGCGCAACGTGATCGACGCCGACCGCGCGGGCAAGGGGTTCGCCGAGGTGCCGGCCGGCGCGTATGACGAGTACAAGCGGATCTCCGATCTCGCCAGGCGCGGCGAGACCACGGGCGCGCTGGCCGAGCTCGACAACCTGCTGACCGCCTACCCTGGCAACGCGCAGATGCTCGAGCTGCGCTGCGAGATCCTGATCGGCAAGCCGGGGATCGCCGACCCGGCCACGCGCGCGGCGTGCGCCAAGGTCAGCGAGGCGGCGCCTGGCGATCCCACGGTGCACTTCGCGGTCGGCGAGGCGCTGATCCGCGCCGGTGACCTCGCGGGGGCGCGCGCCGAGCTCGCCAGGGCCGAGGACAAGATCCCCAACCTGACGACCGGCGCCGCCGAGGCGTGGCGTCGGCTGATCGCGATCTACGCGGGCCTGGGCTCGCTGACCTGGACCGAAGACGCCGCGGCCAAGGCCAAGCTCGCCAAGGATCCGACCGTGGCCCAGGCCGCGATGACCCGCGCGCGCTACGGCATCCCGCGCGGCGCCAAGTTCGTCCCGCCCGACCAGGAGGTCGCCCTGGTCACGGCGATCCGCGCGGCGCTGAACCTCATCTACGCCAACAAGTTCGGCGACGCCGAGCGCGCGCTCGCGACGGCGGACAGGCGCTGGCCGGGCGCGCCCGGGGTGATCGCGGCGCGCTGCGACCTCGCGTTCCGCTCGGGGCAGATCGAGGTCGCACAGGCCACGTGCCGGCGCGCGCTGGCAGCCGATCCCAACGAGTCATGGGCGCTCTACCTGCTCGGTGTCATGCTGCTGCGCGACGCCGGGACCACGCGCGCCGGGATCGACAAGCTCAAGGCCGCGATCGAGGCCGATCCGGACCTCGCCCAGGCGTGGCGCACGCTGGCCAAGGCCTACGCCCGCGGCGGCAACAAGGCCGAGCTCGACCAGCTCGGCGTTGCGTACGCCGCGAAGTTCGGCCAGCCGTTGCCGCCGTCACAATAGCGCCGCGCCAGGGTCGCGACAGACCGCCCGGGCGACGCCTCGTCCGGCCCGCCTCGCCGTATACTCGCGGCGTGAGCTTCATGCGCCGGATGTTCTCCGCCGACTACCGCGCCGCGGTCGCGGCCGAAGCGGCAGGCGACGTCGAGCTGGCCGCGGAGCGCTACGCGCTGTCGGGCGACTACCCCGGGGCGGTCCGCATGCACCTGGCGCGCGCCGCCCGCGCGCCGACCCGGCTGGGCGAGCTCGGCGCGCTGCGCGACGCGATGCGGTGGGCGGGCGACGATCCGGCGCTGCGCCGGCAAGCGGCCGCCGCGCTCGGCAAGGCGCTGTGGGAATCGGTGCGCGCCGAGGGCATCGCCACCGAGCGCGACCGCGCCAAGGTCCGCGAGGCCGCGGGGCTGCTCGTGATCGGCGAGAACCACACGCTGGCCGGCGAGGCGCTCGAGACGATCCACGATCACCTGGCCGCCGCCAACGCATACTCCGCCGGCGGGCTCGTCGAGAAGATGGAGCACGCGCTGGCCAAGGACGACGCCACCCTCCATGCCGCCCACGAGGAGACCGACGCGTTCGCGGGCTACCAGACGGCGATGCGGCTCGGCCGCCGCGACGACGCCCGCGGCGAGCTGGCGCGCGCGGTCGCCGCCGCCACCGCGGCCGCCGAGTACCGCCGGCTGCTCGATCAGCTCGACACCTCGCTGCTGATCGCGGGCAAGGCGCTGCTCCGGCGCACCGGCAAGCCGTTGGTCGTCGCGTGCGCCGCGTCCAAGATCGTGCTCGGCCGCGATCCGCTGTGCGATCTCACGCTGCGCGCCGGCGGGGTCTCGCGCCAGCACGCCGAGATCGAGCGCGCCGGCGAGGGGTTCACGCTGCGCGACCTCGACTCGCGCAACGGCACGACGATCGCGGGGCTGCCGCTCGCCGGCCGGGTCCCGCTGGTCGTCGCCGGCCAGCTCGGGCTCGGCGACGAATGCGCGATCGACTTCGAGGTCGCCGGCGGCGTCCTCGTGCTGCGGGTCCGCGGCGGGCTCGATCGCGGCGTCGCGCTGATCGCCGGCGCCGAGGGCCGGCCGCTCGATCTGGCGCCGCTCGGCCTGCCGCTCGAGATCGTGTTCCAGCAAGGCCGGCCGCTGCTCGGGCGCGGCGCGGCGCGCTCGGTGATCTTCAACGACGAGCCGCTCGCCGATGTGCGCGTCCAGCTGATCCGCGGCGATCGGGTGCGCGTCGATGGCGACGAGATCGACATCGAATGAGCCTCGAATGACCGACGACCGGCGATCGTTCTGGCAGGTGCTGTTCGGGCGCCGCCCCGTGCCCCCCGAGCCGCCCGCCCCGGCGGTCGAGCCGCAGCACCTGGGCAGCGCCGAGGAGGCGTACCTCGGCAAGCTGGTCGCCGACCTCGCCGAGGGCAAGCGGCGCCAGGAGCTCACCGGCGTCGAGGTCCTCCACCACGTCGACGGCCTGTGGACCTCCGGCCACGAACGGCTCGCGATCGAGTGGATGGAGAAGCTGCTCTCGGTCCCCGAGGTGCCGGCGGCGTCGACCACCGCGCTGCGCGCCGCCCTGGTCGAGCGCTACGAGCAGCGCGGCGAGCTCGACACCGCGCGGCCCCACCTCGAGCGGCTGACCGGCGACGATCGCCACGCGCTGCGCGCGCACTACCTGCTGGCCGAGCACGCGCGCAAGCACGGGGACCCCGAGCGCGCGCTGCGCCACTACGAGGCGGTGCTCGGCTACGACGTCGACTACCCCAACGTGCGCGGCCGCGTCGACCGGCTGCGCCAGGTCACCGGCCGCGCCGCGCCGGTCGCCGGCGAGACCATGGCGGCGGGCGACATCGCGGGGGTCCAGGCCGGCGCGCGTTACCGGCTGGTCCGCGAGCTCGGGCGCGGCGCGACCGGCGTGGTCTACCTGGCGCGCGACGTCGAGCTCGATCGCGACGTCGCGATCAAGCTCCTCCACCCCCACCTCGCCGGCACCGCGCGCGCCGACGCGCTCGCCCGGTTCTTCCACGAGGCCCGGGTGATGGCGTCGCTGCGCCACCCCAACGTGGTGGCGGTGCTCGATCTCGACGAGGCGTCGCGCCGGATCGTCATGGAGCTCGCGGCGGGCGGCACGCTGCGCGACGTCCAGCGCGACCGTGGCCCGCGCACGCTGCGCCGCGCGATCGAGCGCCACGGCCAGGTGCTGAGCGCGCTCGCCGCCGCCCACCGGCGCGGCATCGTGCACTGCGACCTCAAGCCCGCCAACCTGATGTTCCGCCGCAGCTCGGATCTGCCGGGCGTCGAGATCATGCTGGGCGACTTCGGCGTGGCGCACCTGCCCGACGTCAGCGGCCAGGCGCGGGCCGCGGCGCGGCCCGAGGCGGTCGGCACGCTGGCCTACATGGCGCCCGAGCAGCGCCGCGGCCAGGTCACGCCAGCGACCGATATCTACGCCAGCGCGGTCGTGCTGTTCGAGATGTTCACCGGGCGCACCCCGTGGGGCCGCGACACCGTGATGGGCGGCGCGCGCAGCGCCGACGACTTCCGGCTGCCGCCCGCGGTGTTCGCGCCGGCGCCGGGGCTGGCGGACGAGATCCAGCACCACATCATGAAGCTCGGCGATCCGGATCCGGCGAAGCGGCCGACCGCCGCACAGGCCATGGCCGAGGCGCAGCGGCTGCGCGAGCGGATCATCGCCGCCGGCGCCCTCGACTGAGGCGGCGGCTTCGAGCGACGACTCGATCAGCGCGGCTGGCGGGCGATCCAGGCGTCGATGCGGCGCTCGAGCACGTCGAGCGGCAGCGCGCCGGCGCCGAGCACCTCGTCGTGAAAGCCGCGGATGTCGAACGCCTTGCCGAGCGCGACGCGCGCCTTGTCGCGCAGCCGCGAGATCGTCAGCTGGCCGATCTTGTAGCCCAGCGCCTGGCCGGGGATCGCGATGTAGCGGTTGGTCTCGGCCTGCACCGACGGCTCGTCGATCGTCGAGTGGTCGTGAAAGAACTGCACGACCTGGTCGCGCGACCAGTGCTTGGCGTGCAGCCCGGTGTCGACGACCAGCCGGATCGCGCGCAGCATCTCGTCCTGCAGCCGGCCGTAGTCGTTGTACGGATCCTGATAGAACCCGACTTCCTTGCCGAGCCGCTCGGCGTACAGCGCCCAGCCCTCCTGGTAGGCGATGTAGCCGGCCTGCTGGCGGAACGGCGGCAGCTCGCCCAGCTCCTGCTGGATGGCGATCTGCATGTGGTGGCCCGGCACGCCCTCGTGATACGCCGTCGACTCCATGTCGATGGTCAGTCGCTTGGTCGGCTGATACGTGTTGACGTGCACCGCGCCGGGCCGCGAGCCGTCCTTGGTGCCCTGCGTGTAGTCCGCGCCGGCGGACTCCTTCTCGCGGAACGGCTCGACCGATTCGATCTTCATCCGGCCCTGCGGCAGCCGGCCGAACAGCTCGGGCAGCTTGGTGTACATCTGGTCGGTGTACTTGCGGTAACGCCCGAGGATGTCCTCGCGGCTCGTGGCGTACAGCTTGCGGTCGGTCCGCACGTGCTGCTTGAACGCGGCGAAGTCGGCGAACCCGAGCCGCTTGCCGATCTCGGCTTGCTCGCCCTCGATCCGGGTGACCTCGTCGAGCCCGATCTGGTGGATCTGCTCGGCGGTGAGCTCCGTGGTGGTGCTCTCCTTGGCCTGGAACGCGTAGCGCGCGACGCCGTCGGGCAAGGACCACAGGCCGACCTCGGCGCGGCCGTGCGGCACGTACTCGTCGCGCAGGTACCTGGTGAGCGCGGCGTACGCCGGCTCGACCTGATCGTGGATCGCCGCGAGCATCGCCTTGCGGATCCGGGCCTGATCGGCCTTCGAGATGCTCGCCGGAAACTTGGTGAGCGGCAGCGCGAACGGGCTGCGCTCGCCGGCGGGCCTGGCCAGCCCCTGGGCCTGACCGACGCACTGCTCGAGCAAGATCTTGGGAGGCATCAGCTGCTTGGTCAGCCCGAGCTTCATGAGCGCGATCATCTGGTCGATCACCACGGGGACCTTGGTGAGACGAACGAGGTAGTCGTCGTAGTCCTTGACGGTCGCGAACGACAACACCGGGACCAGCTGCGGGAGCTGGAGGTGCGCGCCGGCGAACTGGTCGACCGGCATCAGCCAGCGCTCGAACCTGGCGCCGTCGAGCTTGACGCGCAACGAGCGCGCCATCAGCTGCTGGTTCAGCGCTTCCTGCTCCGGGAACCCGGTGGTGTCGATCGCGTCGAACCGATCGAGGAACTTCTTGGTCTCGACGAGATCGGCGGCGAACGCCTCGGGCGAGGCGTCGGTCCACTGATCGTTGTAGCGCCGGTCACCGAGGATGCTGGCGAACTCGGGCGAGTACTTCATCGTGTACTCCCACTGCTCGGCGAGCAGGGCGTCGAGCTGCTTGCGACGCTCGTCGACCGGCGCGACCGGCGCCGGCGCGGGCGACGCCGCTGCCGGCGGCGCTGCCGACACGGCGGCCGGCGGCGGGGCCACCGGCGCGGCCGGCGGCGCGGGCCTGGAGCACGCCGCGAACGCGGCGCCTGCGATCGAAAAACCGAGAACGAGCCGATGCATGCGATGACCTCACGTCCGACGACTGCGTCGGATCGTGGCCACCCTAACACGCGGCGATCGCGGCTCGGCGCTCGTCGCCGTGCGACACCCCGTGACCCTGTCGTCGACGCAGGGCGAGGCTTTCGCGCGGCACGCCGGCCGGCCGGTTCACGCCTCGTCTTTGACCGGCGTGGCCTTGAGCGCGGCCTTGCCGTCCTTGACGTAGACCGTGAACCGAACCTCGCGACAGCCGGTCTTGACCATCAGGTCCTCGCGGTTCTTCACGAGCTTCTCGGCGAACCGCTCGTAGGCCAGGCCGCCGGTCGGCTCGTTGCAGCGCCGCTTGGTCGACACGAACTGGTCGAACACCTGGCGGAAGTACGCGTCGCCGCGCTCGGCCGACGACTCGCGCCGCAACGCCGGCGGCTCCGCGCCGCGACCGAGGATATCGTCGTCCAGGTTCAGCGCAGGCTGGCTGGCGAATGGATTGGGCGGCGGCATGGCCGGGCCCTGCGGCGTCGAGATCCGCATCGACGGCGGGCTCACCACCGGCGGTGGAGGCGGCATCATCGAGGCCCCCGATCCGGGCCCGGAAGCCGCCGCGCGAAACGGCGGCGGCGTGTTGCCACGGGTCGGCACCGCGGGTCTGCGGCCCGCGCCGGGCGCCGGCGCAGGATCCTGGAACCGGAACTCCGAGGACGGCGCGGCCGGCCCCGCGCTCATCGAGCCGGGCGCGCTCATCGACCCCGATCCCAGCGCGCTCGGCGAGCTGAACGACCGCGGCACCGGCAGCGTGGTCGCCAGCAGATCGATCGTCCCGAGGCCGCCTTCGGGCGCCGGGCCGAGCAGCTGATCGAGATCCTTCTTCGCCGACTTGGCCTCGCGGCCGATCTTGTCGATGTGGATGTTCACGCTGCGCGCGACCGAGCCGAGCTTGCCGGCGTGCGCTTCGCCGAGCCGGTCGATCTCGCCCTTGGCGAGCCGGACCGCCTCGGCGGTGAGCCGGCGCACCGGCCGATCGGCCTCGATGAACATGAGGCCGACGCCGAGCGCCAGCGCGACGACGAAGCCGGCGCCGACCGCGAGCCAGGGGAAGTTGCCAAACGCCAGGTCGTTCTCCTTGATCGCCTTCAGCGTGCCGAGCAACCCGAGGCCCTCGGCGCGCTTGATGATCACCGAGTAGAAGGCATGCTTCACGCCGGCCTCGCCGGGCAGCCGCGCGACGATCGCGGTGTAGTCGTCGGCGCCGGCGCGGATCTCGAGGGGCGCGACCACCTCGCAGTCGGTCGCCGCGTCGGGCCCGAGCCTGGCGAGCGGTGCCTGGATCGCCGCGTGGTCGAACGCGATCGTCTTGCTGCCGGCGACGCTGTCGGCGCCGAGATGAAACCCCATGTCGACCGCGAGCGACTTGACGAGCCGGCCGGCGAGCTCGTTGGTGACCTGGTGGCCGAGCACGACCGCCCCGACGTAGCCGCCCTGCTTGACGACCGGCGCCGCCGACACGAAGTACATCGTGCCGTTCTGCGCCCATAGATCGTCGCGCAGGTAGCCGGCGAGCGCGTCGTCGATCAGCGGGCGGCCGGCGGCCACATCACCGAAGTCGGCCTCGTCGAGCCGGACCCGCGCCACGACGCGGCCGCGCCGGTCGATCAGCATCGCGAAGTCGGGCTTGCGGCTGCCCTGGATCGCCTGCATGACCGAGGCGCCGATGCCGCGGACCTGCTTCATGCGGCCCTCGTCGAGCGCCTCGGTCGCGCTCGCGGCCTCGAGCGCCGCCATGATCTCGGGCGACCGCGCGAACGCGCCGGCCAGCTCGACGCGGTTGCGCGCGTCGTCGGCCAGCAGGATGTGGATCACGCCGCACGCGGTCTGCAGCCGGCTGGCCTCGCCGCGGACCAGCGCGCGCTCGGCCGGGCGCGGCAACAGCAGCGCGACCGTGACGGCGACCGCCGCGGCGAGCGCGACCACGAAGAACCAGATCTTGGACCAGAACACGCCTGGCTACTTCCTTTCCGGCTTGGCGGCGGCCGCGGTCCGCGCGATCGGCGGCAGCTTGCCATTGACCTCGACCCGGGTCGCCTTGCCGCGCGTCGCGACCGTGACGTCGGTCGCGAACACCCAGCCCGACGCGCCGCCGCGCGCCTCGGCGGCGTCGAAGTAGAACACGCGCAGCTGGTAGCTGCCGTCGGGCACGTTGGGCAGCTCGAACCGGCCGGCGTCGTCGAGCGCGGCGACGTGCGGGGTCGCGACCACCACGAGCTTGCCGCGCAGGTACGGCGCATCGCCATCGCCGATCGTGTAGATCGCCGGCTCGGTGGCGCGAAACGACTTGGTGCCCTTGGGGTTCAACGGCCCGACGATCAGCTTCTTGTCCTCGGCGGCGACGAGCGTCCGCGGCACCTTGCTCTGGTTGCGGATCACGACCTCGGCGCCGACCGGCACGGCGATCACCGGGCGCGCGAACGACTCGCCGACGAGATCCCAGGTGATCTCCGGCGGCGCGCCGCCGGGCCGGGCGTCGCCCTCGAGCGCCACGACGTAGTACGGCGCGAGGCTCGGCTTCTTGATCTCGGCGAGCGGGTTCTCGGTGCGATCGAGGAACCCCTTGGCGGCGACCGCGCCGCGCTCGGGGGCGGGCGGCAGCTCGAGCCTGCCGGCCACGGTTCCGGCGCGGGCCGGCGACGCCAGCGCGGCGATGACGCCTCCGACGAGGCCGGCGATGCCAACGAGACCAACCGAGCAGCCGGCGCGCATGGGGTTCGTCGACCATCGTAAAGAGCTGCACTCCCGGCGGCAAGCATCGACCGCGGCAACCGACCCGCCGCTGCCAATGTCGCCGCGCGCGCGCAGCGTGAGAACCTGCTGCGGAAGGCTTGCGAGAGATGCCGATGCGAGCCCCGGGGCCCGCGCGTCCGACGGCCGGGCCGGACGCCGGCAGTTCGCGGCACGAGCCGTGGCACTCCCGGCGCACGGAACGAGGTGCGCAACCGGCGGCGCGGGCGGTCGATAGCTCACCGCATGTTGCGCCCACTCGGCCCACTCGGCCCACTCGGCCCGTTCGGCCCGCTCGCAGTCGCGGTCGCGCTCGCCGCCGGTATCGCGATCGCGCCGCTGCTCGATCGGCTCGGCGCGCCGCCGCCGCTGCGCTGGTTCGCCGTCGCCGCCGTGGTGGCTGTGGGGCGCCGCCGGCGCGGCGTCGTGCTCGCCGCCGGGTTCGCGCTCGGGGCGGCGCGCGGGGCCCGGCCGGCGGTCCACGCGCCGGCCGGCGCCACGATCGACGACCGCATCGTCGATCGCGTGACCGGCGTGGTGCGCGGGCCGATCTCGCACGGGCCGCTCGGCGATGGCGCGGTGCTCGACACCGGCGACGCAGCGATCTGGATGTGGACCACCGAGCACCTGGTACCCGGCGAACGGATCGCGGCGACCGGCCTGGTCCACACGCCGCGCGGGCTGCGTGACCCCGCGGTGCCCGACCGGCTCGAGGCGGTGCGCGCGCGGGGCGCCGACCTCGAGCTCACCGCGCGGGTGATCGATCGGGTAACCGACGGGCTCGGCGACGCCGCGGGGCCGAGCGACCGGGTATGGCGGTGGGCCGATGCCACGCAGGCGCGCTGGGCCCAGGTGATCGATCAGGCCGGCGGCGATCCGGCAGGCAGCGCGGCGCTGCGCGGGATCGCGGTCGGAGACCGCGCCGGGGTGCCCGCCGCGCTCGATCAGCGCTGGCGCGCGATTGGCATTTATCACGTGCTCTCGGTGAGCGGGCTCCACCTCGCCGTGGTCGCCGGGCTCGCATTCGGCCTGCTGCGGCGCGCGGTCGCCGCGTCGCCGTTGGGAGCCCGCACCCGGCCGGCGCGGTGGGCCGCACCACCGGCGATCGCGCTCGCCATCGCCTACACGCTGATCACCGGCGCGCAGGTCGCCACGCTGCGCGCGCTCGTCGTGATCGTCCTCGGGCTCACCGCGCAGTGGCTCGACCGGCCGCTGCGGCTGCGCGACGCGCTCGGCCTCGCCGCGCTGGCGATCCTCGCGTGGCGCCCCGCCGACCTGCTCGATCCATCGTTTCAGCTGTCGTTCGTCGCCGCGCTCACGCTGGCGCTCGCGCCGGTCGATCCGGGCGCGAGCGCGCGGCGCGGCGTGCGCGGCTGGCTGGTCCGCGGGGTCACCACATCGGCGTGGGTCGCGATCACCACGGCGCCGATCACGGCGTACCAGTTTCACCAGGTCGCCGCCGGCGGCGTCGTCGGCAACCTCCTGATCACGCCGGTGGTCGAGCTGGTCGCGCTGCCGATGGGCCTCGCCGGCCTGGTGCTCGGCGCAGCGCCGCTGATCGCGGCGGCGGCGTGGCTCGTCGGGCTCGCCGATCGCGGCGCGGCCGTGCTCGCGGTGGCGACCCCGGTCGGCCATGTCGCGGTCGCGACCGCGGCGATGGCGGCGGTGCTGGTGGCGTCGTCGCTGTGGATCGCGACGCGGCCGCGACGCTCGCCCGCGGTGGGGCTCGCGTGGCTCGCGCTGTGCGCCGGTTGGTGGCTCGGCCGCGAGCCGCCCCCGGCGGGTGCGCTGCGCGTGACCTTCCTCGATGTCGGCCAGGGCGACGCCGCGCTGATCGAGGTGCCCGACGGCCAGGTCTGGTTGATCGACGCCGGCGGCAACCCCGGCGCCCGCGACGCCGTGCAAGCCGCGGCTCCGGGGCACGCGATCGATCGCGTGCTGGCGGCCTACGACCACACGCGGATCGATCTCGCGATCGTCTCGCATCCGCACCCCGACCACTACCTCGGGCTCGCCGGGCTGACCCAGCCGATCGACGAGCTGTGGAGCGCCGAGCCAGCCCAGGGCGCCGACGCCGTCGAGCGCCGATCGGCCAAGCCCTCGGCGCGCGCCGCGCTGCCGGGGTTCTCGGCGGTCGCCGCCGCGCTCGCCGGGCACGGCACACGGCTGGGCCACCCGGCGCTCGGGCTCGCGCGCCGCGCGGCGGGGGTCGAGCTTGTCGCCTGGGCCCCGCGCTACCAGGCGGCGGCCAGCGCACAGGTCCGGTGCGCCGCGGATCCGGTGCGTACGATCAACGACAACTCGCTCGTGGTCGCGCTGCGCTACGGCGGCCGGACGATCCTGTTCACCGGCGACATCGAAGCCGAAGGCGAGGACGAGCTGGTGCGCGCCGGGATCGGCCCCGCCGACATCGTCAAGGTGCCGCACCATGGCAGCCCGACGTCGTCGACCGCGGGCCTGGTGGCAGCGACGCACCCGGCGCTCGCGGTGATCTCGTGCGGCGCCGGCAACTCGTTCGGCTTCCCGTCGCCCGACGTCGTCGAGCGCTGGCAGGCGGCGGGCGCCGAGGTGGCGCGCACCGACCGCGACGGCGCGGTCATCGTCACGATCGCGGGTGACGGCCAGATCTCGGTCGACCGGGTTGCGCCGTAGTTCGCGGCAGGCCGCGAAAGCCGCCCACCGCGCGGCCGCTCGGAGCCACTCGCAGCGCGACGAGACCTGCGCGTGGCTCGTCCGGCGGCCGTACGCTCGATTCAGCCGGACGCCGAGGCAGCTGTGTGCTGCGCTACCGGCACGGAGGGACGGGGAAATGACGGCTCGCCCAAGGTGAGGCCGAGCTTGGGCGCGCGGGAGGTCGCGCGGGCCCGCGGCGCGCCCGCGGTGATCGTGCGGGTCTCCCGTCGTCGTCCGTGACGACCACGCTGCAGGGTCGACCGCGCGCGATCCAAACGTTTGCTCGCTGACAAAGCACTCCGGCAGATGCTGGGTCGGAGCGCCCGCGCGCAGCAGGCGCCGACGCTCACCCAGCACCGCCGTGACGGTGGCCTTGCGCTGTGCGATTCGCGATCGCGGGTTTCGCGCCGTGACAGCTGCAATGCTTTGCGGTTCAATACGTTGGTGGTGTCCTCGTCGCGCGATCGCGAAGCCTTGGAACAGGCCGTGGTTCGCGGAAGCGAGCTGCTCAAGCAGGGCAAGATCGAGCCGGCGCAGCGCGCGTTTCGCGCGGCCCTCGAGCTCGAGCCCGACAATCCGCGCGTGCTCGCGCTGCTGGGACTGTCGCACTTTCGCGCCAACGAGCTCGCCGAGGCCCGGCCGATCTACGAGCAGCTCGTCGAGCGCTCGCCGACCGACGCGTCGCACCGGCTCAACCTCGGCCTGGTCTACCTCAAGCAGAACGACGCCGACCGTGCGATCGCCGCGCTCGAAGCGAGCCGCGCGCTCGATCCCAGCCAGGGCCGCGCGGTCAGCTACCTCGGCCTGGCGTATGCCCGCGCAGGCCGCTACGCCGAGGCGTACCGCGCGTTCCTCGTGGCCGGCCAGAACGATCTCGCGATCGAGATCGAGACCAACCTGAGCCCCGGCGAACGCGATCGCATCCACGCGCAGATCGGGCGGTCGCCACAGGGGTCCATGCCGGCCGAAGCGCCCCCGGTCGCCGGACGCACCCCGACGCCGCCGGACGCCATCACCGGGCGGACGCCGACGCCGCCCGATGCCGCGTTGCAGGTCACCGGCCGCACCCCCACGCCGCAGGCCACGCTGTCCGCACCGCGCGCGGCCCCGGTGACGATCCCCCCCGCGCCGCCGCGCAGCTCGGCGTCACAGCCGCACATCCTGCCCGTGCAGCGCCCGCCGACGCCGATCGGTGCGCCGCGCACCAAGCCGCCGAGCGCCCCGCCTCGGCGGGCGGTCACGCAGGACGCGGCGAGCCTGTCCGACGCGGCGCCCGAGCGCGACCCGCGCGCCGCGCTCGAGATCTCGCCCGCGCCGGGCACGTCGCCGACAGCGTCCCCGCCGGCCGCCTCCCCGGCGGCCCTCGCCAGCGGGTCGCCGCGGCTGGGGCGCTACACCGAGTCGATGCAGTTCGTGATCCCGGCCGCCGAGCCGGCGCCGCCGGCCGCGCCCGACGGTGCGTCGATGATCTCGCGCGCCGTCGCCAGCGCGACGCCGTCGGCCACCGCCGGGATGCGGACGCGAGCGGGGGGCATGCCGCCGCGGCCGCTGTCCGAGCTGGCGACCGATGACCTGGTGCGCCCCGATGACGGCGACGACGCGTTCGAGATCGGCGCCAACGGCGCGCTGATCATCCGGGTCATCGAGCGTGTGCTGACCCGGCTCGACGGTGTCCACATCACCGGCGGCGATCTGAGCTACGAGCTCGCGACGCGGCGGTCGCGCGGCCACAACACCGACGAGGCGTTCGACCACGGCGGCTCGCAGCTCCACGCCGTGACCGGGCGCGGCTACCTGATCGCGGTGCCGGGCAAGCACGCGTTCAGCGCGGTCACCCTCGACGACGACATCCTCTACCTGCGCGAGGACCTCGTGTTCGCGTTCCAGGCGTCGCTGCGGTGGGAGAACGGCAACGTCCCCGGCCTGCGCGGCAAGCTGCCGGTCGTGCAGTTCCGCGGCGACGGCTCGCTCGCGCTGCGGCTGGTGCGCCCGCTCGTGCGGGTCAAGCTGCCGGCCCAGGGCCTGGTGTTCATCGACGCCGTGCGGCTCGCCGGCTGGATCGGCCGGGTGATCCCGCGCGCGGTCGTGCCGCCCCCCGGCGGCCCGCTGGGCACGATGTGCGTCGAGTGCACCGGCGAAGGCGTGGTGCTCGTCGAGCCCGCGCCTGACGACGCGCTCGCGGTGCCGCGCACGGCGACCCAGCCGCGGATCGCGGCGGACAGCCCCGCGCCCACCCCGGCGACCTCGCCCGCTCGGCCGCCGCGCGGCGCGACCTCGCCCGCCGGGTCCGCGGTCGACGACATCGCAGCAGGCCTGAACCTCATCGACGGGCTCGACGGACTCTGATCATGGCCGGTCCCAAGGTCGCGCCGCTCGGGCGCCACGACCCCTTGGTCGCTGCGTCGTGCCTCGCCGGGCGGCGAGGCCGCGTCGTGCTGCACTCGGCGCGCGATGACGATGGCCTCGGCCGCCGCTCGTTCGTCGCCGCCGAGCCCACCCGGACGCTGATCGCGGCCGGCCACTCGCTGGTCATCCTCGACGAGCGCGGCCGGCCCGAGCGCCGGTTCACCGGCGATCCGCTCGACGCCGTCGAGGCCTTCCTCGCCGACCACGGCGCGACGCTCGAGCCGCGCGACGGCGGCGCGCCCGAGCCGCGCGTGATCGGCTATCTCGGCTACGACCTCGCGCGCGTGATCGAGCGGCTCCCGGGCGGCCCGCCACCGGGCAACGAGGGCCCCGATCTGTGGCTCGCGGCGTACGGCGCGGTCGCCCGCTGGTCGGACGGCGCGGGCTCCGAGTCCGAGGCCGAGATCGTCGGCCCCGATCCCCGCGCCCGCGCCGCGCTCGCCGAGGCGCTGGACCGCCCGGCCCGGCCACAGCTCGCGCCGAGCTTCGGACCGCTGGTGCCGCACGACGACGACGCGCACTACCTCGCGCGCGTCGACCGCGTGCACGATTACCTCGCGGCGGGCGACGTCTACCAGGTCAACCTCGCGCGCCGGCTCACCGCCCGGATCGCCGCGCCGGGCGATCCGCTCGCGCTGTACGCCGCGCTCGCGGCGGTGGCTCCCGCGCCCTACGGTGCGCTGATCGAAGCCGATGGGGCGACCGTGGTCTCGGGTTCGCCCGAGCGATTCCTCGCCTCGATCGGCGACCGGATCGAGACCCGGCCGATCAAGGGCACGCGCGCGGCGGGCGACGGCGCGGCCGAGGCGCTCGCCGCCTCGCCCAAGGACGCCGCCGAGCACCTGATGATCGTGGATCTGCTGCGCAACGACCTCGGCAAGATCGCCCAGACCGGCTCGGTCGCGGTCGACCGGCTCGGCTACGTCGTCGAGCTCCCGGCGCTGTGCCACAAGGTCTCGCGGGTCAGCGCGCGGCCGCGGCCGGGCACCGGCTACGCCGAGCTGTTGCGCGCGACGTTCCCCGGCGGGTCGATCACCGGCGCGCCCAAGCCGCGCGCGATGCAGCTGATCGACGAGCTCGAGCCGGTGCGGCGCGGCCCGTACTGCGGCGCGCTCGGCTACTTCGGCGCGCGCGGCGCGTTCGACCTGGCGATCGCGATCCGGATCGGCGCGATGTCGCGCGGCGAGCTCCGCGTCGACGTCGGCGGAGGCATCATCGCCGACTCCGACGCGGTGGCCGAGCTCGCCGAGACCGAGCTCAAGGCGCGCGGCTGGCGCGCGGCGCTGAGCCGGCTCACGGCAGCGCGGGCAGCGCCTGGGTCACGAACGTGATCGTCTGATCCTCGACCGTCACCGCGGGCGCGGCGAGCACGCCAGGCTGCGTCGAGGTCGTGAGCGACACGGTGACCTGGCGCGCCGGCACCGGCACGTTGACCGAGGGCAGCCAGGCCATGCCCAGAGGGCCGGTCCCGGCGCCACCCCAGCTGTCGGGGCCGGTCCCGTCGTACAGCGCATCGAACGTCGTGTCGTTGTCGGCCCGCGCGACGATCGAGGTCACCGGCGTGGTCCCGCGGAGCACGCGCACGACGATCGAGCCTTGCTGCTCGGTGAACGGCAGGCCGGTCTCGGCGACCAGCGTCTGGTAGCGATCGACCAGCATGACCGGGATCGTGTTGTCGGTGCCAAACGCCATCGCCGACGTGATGATCCGGCCCGCCTTGACGTGCCAGACGAACCCGGCCCCCTGCGGCGCGGCGATCGTGAACGCGCCGTCATCGCCCGAGATCGCGGTGCTGTCACCGAGCGAGACGGTCCAGTGACCAGCGCCGGTGTCGGCGCATTCCTTGAGGTTGCCGACCTGGCGCAGGTCGGTCAGCAGGCAGACCCGTCCGGTGAGCTGGGGGCCAGCGTCGCCGCCGTCGCTGACGGTGCCGGCGTCGACCGCGCCGCCGCCGCCGCCCCCACCCGCCGCGCCGCCGCCGCCACCTCCGCCGGGCGGAAAATCGTCGGCGGCCGACTGGCACGCCGCCAGCAGCAACCCGAGCACCACGAGCTTCATGGCGGTGATTGTACGCCAGCGCGGCACAGCGGGCGAAACTTCCGCGTCGCGCGCCCCACGGCATCTATGGCCCCGATCACGATCGCGCACCCGGAACCCACGATCGCGATCACATCGCCAGCAACGCTCGCAGTCGACGGTCCGAGATCCGGTCCACCAGCGCCGCTGGGCTCGCCGGCTCGCGCATCGTCGCCCAGGACGGGCGCATTCCGCCGGGGTCACAGCATGCCGCGACGGCGGCTGTGGACAGGGCGTCAGCGCCGCAGATCTTTGACCAGGCCCGCGGCCTTGGCCTTGTCATCGCGCCCGGCCTTGAGCGCCTTCTCGCGGCGGCCCTCCTTCTGGATGTCGATGAACATGAGGCCCACGCCGACGACGAGCACCACGTCGGCGACGTTGAACACCGGCCACTCGTGGGTCTGGTAATACCAGAGCACGAAGTCGGTCACGACCCCGAAGTAGATGCGGTCGATGAGGTTGCCGACCGCGCCGCCGGCGACGAGGGCGAGCGCCCAGTGCAGGATCCGCTGATCCGGCCGCGCCTTGCGCAGCATCCACAGCATGCCGAACACCGCGATGATGCCGACGACCGAGAGGCCGATCCGCGCGCCGGTCCGGCTCGAGAACATGCCGAACGCCGAGCCCGGGTTCATCGACAGCCGCCAGCTCCAGAACCCGTCGATCACCGGCACCACGGTGCCGTGGCAGTCCGGCGGCAGCTCCTGATCGGCGCCGTGGATCTCGTCGTGCCGCGGCATCATGTCGTCGGGCACGACGCACGCCTCGGCGCCGTGGTAGCGCCGGGTCGGCAGCGCGTCGCGCGCCCAGACCTTGGTCGCCTGGTCCGCCACCAGCGACAGCACGGCGATGATCAGGAAGATCAACCACTTCTTGCGGTCGGGCGCGGTCGGCTCGGTCATCTAGCCTAGCCGTGTATCGCGCGGAGCGCCTCGGCGCAACGCTCGCATACGTCGTTTGGGTCCGCTGCGAGGTGGTCGTAGTGCTTGCGGCAGCGCTCACAGCGCGGCCCGACGTGCAGCTCGATCCGCACATCCTCGGCAGCCCCCGGCAAGAGCTCGACCGCCGAGACGATGAACAGGTCGGCCAGCTCGTCGCGGTACGCGGTCAGCAGCGGATCGCTCGGGAGGTGCAGCAAGGTGACGCGGGCATCGGTCGACTTGTTGCCGGCGGCCCGGAACGGCTCGAGCGCCTTGTTGACCCGCTCGCGCCAGCCCAGCAGCTTGGTGAACTGCAGGAGGATGTCGACCGCCTCGGCGTCGTCGACCGCGCCCGGGAACTCGGCGAGGTGGACGCTATCCGGATCGCCGTCGCGGCGCGGCATGTGGCTCCAGATATCCTCGGCCGTGAAGCACAGGATCGGGGCCGCGATGGTCGCCAGCGCGCGCAGGCACTCGTAGAGCACGACCTGCGCGGCGCGCCGGGGCGCCGAGTCGACGGCGTTGCAGTACAGCCGGTCCTTGGTGACGTCGGAGTACAGCGCCGACAGATCGACCGTCACGAAGTCGACGAGCAGGCGATGCACGATGTGCAGCTCGTACGCCTCGTAGGCCTTGCGCGCCCGCGCGACGACGACATCGAGCCGCGCCAGCAGATACCGATCGATCCCGGCGAACGCGTCCTTGGTCTGGAAGTCGGCCCGCACGTAGCGGTTGGGATCGAAGCCCTTGAGGTTACCGAGCAGGAACCGGGCGGTGTTGCGCAGCTTGCGGTACCACTCCGACAGGCTGTCGAGGATGGTCTGCGAGTACGGGATGTCGGCGCGGAAGTCGGTCGAGCCGACCCACAGCCGGAACAGCTCCGCGCCGCTCTTCTTGATGACGCCCTCGGGCTCGATGTAGCTGGTCTTCTTGCCCTCGGCCTTGGCCTTCTCGATCGTGCTCTTGGAGTACGGCAGGCCGTTCTCGTCGAGCACGAAGCCGTGGGTGATGACCTGGCGGTACGGCGCGCGGCCCTGCACGCCGATGCCGGCGAGCAAGGACGAGTGGAACCAGCCGCGGTGCTGGTCGGAGCCCTCGAGATAGACGTCGATGTTCTTGTACTCGGGGTCGCGCGCCGACATCGCCAGCCACGACACGCCGGACTCGAACCACACGTCGACGATGTCCTTCTCGCGCTCGAGCTTGTCGGCGCCGGCGCCGCACTGCTTGCACGTCGTGCCCGGGGGCACGAGCTCGGCGACCGGCCGGGTCCACCACGCGTCGGCGCCCTCCTGGTCGAAGATCGCCGCGACGTGCTCCATCGTCTCGGCCTCGGCGTGCGCCGTGCCGCAGCCGCCGCAGTAGAACGTCGGGATCGGCGTCCCCCACAGCCGCTGGCGCGACAGCACCCAGTCCGGCCGGTTCTGGATCATCGCGTAGATCCGATCGTGGCCCCACGCCGGGACCCACGTCGTGCGGTCGATCTCGGCGAGCGCGCGGTCGCGGAGCCGCTCGTGCTCCATCGAGATGAACCATTGCGGCGTCGCGCGATAGACGATCGGCTGCTTGCAGCGCCAGCAGTGCGCGTACTGGTGCTGGATCCGGTCGGTCGGCGGGTTGAGGAGGTAGCCGGTCGCCGCGAGGTGCGCCGCGATGATCGGGTTGGCCTCGTCCGTGGTCTTGCCGGCGAGCTCGGGGCCGCCGTCGATCCGGACGCCCGCGATGTAGCGACCGGCGTCGTCGATCGGCGCGTAGGCCGGCAGCCCGTGCGCCATGCCGGTCTTGAAGTCGTCGGCGCCGTGGCCGGGCGCGGTGTGGACGAGGCCCGTGCCCGCGTCGGCCGTGACGTAGTCGGCGAACCACAGCCGGAACGCGTCGCCGGGTGCCGCGCCGCTCGCGTCGGTGGTGATGAACGGGTGCTGGTAGTGGGCGCCCTCGAGCGCCGCCATCTCCGCGGGGGCGATCTCGATCGCCTTGCCCAGATCGGCGCCGCCGATCGCCTTGGCGACCGGCTCGGCCAGCTCGCGCGCGACGATCAGGTACTCGGCCGGATCGCGCGGGCTCGGGAACGCGACGTACGTGAACGTCGGGTGCGCGACGATCGCGAGGTTGGCCGGCAGGGTCCACGGCGTGGTCGTCCAGATCAGCAGCGCGAGCCGTTTGCCGGCGAGCCGGGCGTCGATCTTGCCGCGCCACGGACCGTCGACCAGCGGCATCTTGACGTAGACGCTGGGCGAGCTGTGGTCCTTGTACTCGATCTCGAACTCGGCGAGCGCGGTCTTGTCGCGCGGGCACCACACCACCGGCTTCTTGCCGCGGTACAGGTAGCCGGCGCGCGCGAAGGTCGCGAGCGCGCGGGCGATCGCCCCCTCGTAGGTCGGGTCCAGCGTCAAGTAGGGCCGGGCCCAGTCGCCGAGCACGCCGAGCCGCTTGAACTCGGCGCGCTGGATATCGACGAACCGGAGCGCGAACTCGCGGCAGTGCCGGCGAAGCTCCGCGGCGGTCATCGATTGCCGCTTGTCGCGGATCTGCGGATCGCGCTCGACCGCGAGCTCGATCGGCAGGCCGTGGGTATCCCAGCCTGGCACGTAGGGCGTGCGGAACCCCGCCATGGTGTGCGACTTGACGACGATGTCCTTCAGGATCTTGTTGAGGATGTGACCGTAGTGAATGTGGCCGTTGGAGTACGGCGGCCCATCGTGCAGGATGAACAGCGGCGCGCCGGCGCGCGCGGCGTTGATCCGCTCGTAGAGCTTGGTCTCGTCCCACTGCGCGAGCAGCTCGGGTTCACGCCTGGCAAGATCGCCCCGCATCGGAAACGGCGTATCCGGCAGGATCACCGTGTCCTTGTACTTCGACTTTGTCTCCTGGCCCGACATCGGACGCGCACCATAGCCGATCCGGTCGCGCGCGTCCGGCGCTCGCGACGCGCAGCTGGCCGCCCGGGCGGGTCGGCACGGCGGTGCGCAGGCGTTAGGATGGCCGCATGGCCGAGGAACCCCGCCCGCGCGCGTCGTGGGACGAATACTTCATGAGCATCGCGCAAGTCGTCGCGACCCGCTCGACCTGCCCGCGCAAGTACGTCGGCTCGGCGATCGTCCGCAATCGCACGATCCTGTCGACCGGCTACAACGGCTCGATCCGCGGCATGCCGCATTGCTCGGACGTCGGCCACATGATGGAGGACGGCCACTGCGTGGCGACGATCCACGCCGAGGCCAACGCGATCATCCAGGCCGCGCGCAACGGCGTGAACATCGACGGCGCGACCAACTACGTCACCGCGAGCCCGTGCTGGAACTGCTTCAAGCAGCTCGCCAACGCCGGGATCGTGCGCATCGTCTACGGCGAGTTCTATCGCGACGAGCGGATCTTCGAGATCGCCAAGCAGATCGGGATCGAGCTGGTTCACGTACCGCTGCCCGGCGTCACGCTGCCCAGGCTGCCGCCCCACGGCGCAGGCTGATCTGGCGCCATGCGCGTCGATCCTGCGCGCCGCACTTACTGAACACCCGTCTGGCGCGTGGCACGATCTTCTCACCAGATCGCAGTCGCGGGGCACCGCATGAAGATTTCCTGGCCATGATAGGTTGTGATCGGGCGCAAGCTCGGCCTAGCCTTGACGTCCCATGCGCCGATTCGCTGTGCTCATCGTCGCTGGCCTGGTGTTCGGCTCCGGGTCTGCCATCGCCACTTCCCACACCGCGCAGGCTTCGCCGTCGAGGTCCGCGCGCCGCAGCGTGAACGATCAAGGCACGATGCGGCAGTGCACCGAACGCCTCGGCAAGACCAGCTGCCGGCGGGTCGCGGTGTTCCAGGGCCACAACGCCGCGCTGTCCGCGTTGCGGACCGAGCCGCTCGACCGCCCGTCGGGCGACGTCTGGCTGCGCGCCGAGAATCTCGGCGAGGAGTTCCACGGCAACATCTACAAGGCCGACGGCAGCTTCGACGACGCCGCGCTCGCGAAGCTCGACGACCTCTGGCGAGATCCGCGCGGCGGCGAGGTCCGCGCGGTGCGCGCCGAGCTCTACGAGCACCTGTCGCGGATCTGCGACCACTACGCCGGCCAGCGCGTCGATCTGGTCTCCGGCTTCCGGTTCCACGAGCGCGACTCGAGCCGCCACTACCACGCCTCGGCGATGGATATCCGGATCAAGGGCATCGCGATCAAAGAGCTCTACGACTTCGCGGCGACGCTCGACGTCGGCAAGGACGAAGACGGAGCGCTCGGTATCGGCATCTACCCGACCAGCCAGTTCATCCACGTCGACTTTCGCGCGCCCGGCGAGCCGAGCTATCGGTGGACCGACTGGTCCGGTCACTCGAGCGGCAAGTCCAAGCCGAGCAAGTCGCGCCCGCCGAGCCACAACAAGCTCGTTCCGAAGCCGGTCAGCTGAGCCAGCTGAGGTAGCACGGCGTCCAAGCGTGCGCGCCAGCGTGGCGCCCGCCAGGCACGCCGTGATGTACGGCCGTGACGCTGCTTCGTGCTAAACTTCCCCTGCGGCAGACGCCAGGACGTGCATGCTTGAGCAGATCGCCAGCATCGTGAGGGCCGCGAGGGAGCGAGCCAACCTCTCTCTCGATCGCGTGTCCCACGAGAGCGGCGTGGCGAGGGAGACGCTCATGTCGCTCGAGCGAGGACAACCCGGCATGGCGACGACCGAGCTGTTCGAGGTGGCCCGCGTGCTGTCCCTCGATCCCGTAGGGCTGCTACGCGGACACGAGGTGAGCCGCGCGATCCCGAGCATCTTCCTCCGACATGCCGGGCATCAGGATTTCGATGATCGCGACAACGAGCTGCTCGACGATGCGCTGGGCGCCGGGCGTACCCTTGCCAGCTTGCGCTCCAAGCTGGGCGAGCCACCCGCGGCGCTTCAGGCAAATGTGTTCCAGCCGGCCGACGTCGCCTCCGATCGTCCGGAGGCGCCTGCGGTGGATGGGTATCAGCGCGCCCGATCCGTTCGCCAGTGGCTTGGAAATCCCGACGAGCCGCTCGGAGACGTGGGCTCGCTCGTCGAGCAGCGCTTCGGCGTCGCGATCCTCACAAGAGAGCTCGCGACCGCGCGCAACACAGCCGCGAGCGTCCGAGGCGAAGACGCCGCGGCGATCGTCCTCCACGCGAACGACCTCCATCGAAACAAGAACCCGCTCCTCGCACGAGTCCATCTGGCCCACGAGCTCTGCCACATCCTGTTCGATCCATCGGAGGGTGGCCTACATATCGTCGTTGATCTGAACACCGATCGGAAGGGGCATGTGGCGGAGCAGCGGGCCCGGGCGTTCGCCGCGGAGCTGCTGCTTCCGCGCAAAGGCTTGGTGGCGCTCATCGGCGATCCGCGCAGCGTGGCCGATCGAGGCGCTGCCATCGCGCTGGTCTCGAAGGTGCGAAGCCACTTCGGCACGTCCCACGAGATCGCCGCCAATCACCTGTGCAATCAGAAGTTCATCGATCTCCGTCTGCGCGATCGACTGGAGGCCGAGTCCAGCACGTTCACAGGCGCCGCCGTGATGACCTCGTTGCCGCGCGCGGGCGAGACGAGCCTTCTGGTTCGCCAGTACGTGCAACGTGCGCACGAGGACGGGCTACTTACCGACGGTGAAGCGAAGGGCCTCCTCGGGCTGAATCGGCTGGAATCGCTGCCGTGGGACGAGGTCGCGCTTTGAGCCCGAGCTTTCTCCTGGACACCAACATCGTTTCAAACTTTCTTCAGGCCGGTCGAGAGGGCGAGTTCTCGGTGGCATCGCGACATGTCCCGCGGCTGGTCGTCGACGAAGTGAGGAAAGAGCTCGAAGCGGACAAGGCGCGCGGACGAGCGTTCAAGAGCTGGCTCGCGTCCTCGAATATCTCGGTTCGGCACATTCCGGTCGGCTCCGAAGCCGCGGCGAACTTGGCGCGGCTCCTTCGCCCCAAGGATCCGCACAAGGACCTCGGCGAGCGCGCCAGCATCGCGCTGGCGGCTCCCGAGCCCGCCCTGGTCCTGGTCACGCATGACAAGAATGCTCTCTGGCTGACCATCCGCGAGATCTGGCGAGCCCCCGCGCAGGTCATGGGGATCGCCGCGTTCGTCCGCTTGCTGTTCGATCAGCGAGCGTTGATGGATCCCGAGGTTGCTGACGACGTGATCAACCTGTCGGGCCCGCTGGAGCAGCGACCGACGTGGTGGGCATCGTGGCGTGCCAAACTCGTTGCGACGTAGCGCACGGCCAAGGCGCCGCCACCTCCCACCGCGTGGGGGCGCTCAGGTCCGCGCCGCAGCGGCTTTGCGGGGCCGCGCGGCCTCGGCGAGCAGCTCGGCTGCGTGCGCCTTGGCCTTCGACGTGGCGTGGCCGCCCAGCATGCGGGCGAGCTCGTCCTTGCGAGCGGCGGCGCTGAGCTTGCGCACGTGGGTCTCGGTGCGGCCGTCGATCTCGGTCTTCTCGACGTGGAAGTGCTGATCGGCGTACGCGGCGATCTGCGGCAGGTGCGTCACGCACAGCACCTGGCGGTGATCGGCGACCGAGCGGATCTGCGAGCCGACGACCTGGGCGGTCGCGCCGCCGATCCCGGTATCGACCTCATCGAAGACATAGGTCGCGACCTCGTCGGCGCGGCGCAGCGAGAGCTTGAGCGCAAGCATGATGCGCGAGAGCTCGCCGCCCGAGGCGACCTTGGTGAGCGGCCGGGTATCCTCGCCCTTGTTCGACGCCAGCATGAGCTCGATGCGGTCGGCGCCGGTCGGGCCGAGCGCGCGCGGCTCGACGATCACGGTGAGCCGCGCCGACCCCATGCCGAGCTCGACGAGCGCCGCGCCGACCTCTCGTTCGAGCCGGCGCGCCGCCTGCGTGCGGCTGCGGGTCAGCGCGGCGGCTGCCGCGATCGCCGCAGCTTCGGCGTGGCTGCGCTGCGAGGCCAGCTCGGCGAGCCGGACATCGCGCCCGGTGAGCGCGTCGAGCTCGCGGCGGAGCTCGCCTGCCTTGGCGATGACCTCGTCGAGCGAACCGTTGTGCTTGCGGGTCAGCCGGCGGATCAGCGCGAGCCGCTCCTCGAGCAGCTGCAGGCGCTCCGGATCGCCCTCGAGCTTGTCGGCGTAGCTGCGCAGCTGGTCGGCGGCGTCGTCGATCAGCGTCTCGATCTCGCCGAGCTGGCGGGTCATCGGCTCGAGCCCGGGATCGATGCGCGCGGCGCGCTCGATCTCGCGCGCCGCCGCCGCCACGCGATCGCGCGCGCTATCGTCGCCGCCGTACAGCGAATCCTCGGCGGCCCGCGCCGCGGCCTGCAGCTGATCGACCGACGCCAGCCGCGCTCGCTCGACGTCGATCGCCGCGTCCTCGCCCGGCCGCAGCGCCGCGCCATCGAGCTCCTCGAGCTGGTAGCGCAGGTAGTCGAGCCGGGCCTCGCGCTGCCGCTCGTCGCCGCCAAGCTCCGCCAGCTCGTCGTCGCAGCGCCGCAGATCGCCCCACGCCGCCGCCATCGCCGCGACCAGCGCCGGCTCGCCCGCGAACGCATCGAGGATCTCGAGGTGGCGGCCCGGATCGACCAGGCCCTGGTGCTGGTGCTGGCCCGACAGATCGATCAGCAGCGCGCCCAGCTCGGCGAGCCGCGCCAGCGTGGTCAGCGCGCCGTTGACGTAGGTCCGGCTGCGCCCGCCGCGCTGGATGACCCGGCGGATGAACACCTCGTCGCCCAGGTCGCCCTCGTCGCCCTCGCCCGTCCCCGGTCCCCTCGGCTCGCGACGCGCCGGTCCGCCGCCCGACGCCGGCAGCCCGGCGCCCTCGATCACGCGCGCGACGTGCGCGATCAGATCCGCGGGCACCGAGACGATCGCCTCGACCACCGCCTCGTCAGCGCCCGCGCGCGGGATATCGGCCGAGGCGCGCCCGCCGCGCAGCAGGTTGACCGCCTCGACGATCAGCGACTTGCCCGCGCCGGTCTCGCCGGTGAGCACGTTCATCCCGTGGCCGAGCTCGATCGCGACGTCGCTCAGGATCGCGAAGTTGGTGACCCGCAGATACCGCAGCATCACAGCCCTCCCCGGCTCGCGCCCTTGTCGGACCGGGCGCCCCAGTGCAGCTTGTCGCGCATCACGTCGAAGAAGCTCTGCTTGGACGCGAACATCACGAGCGGCGCGCGCGCGGCCGAGATCTCGACGGTATCGCCGTGCTGGAACGAGTGCCCCCACTGCGCATCGACGGTGACCATCGCGCCGCGATGATCGGCGCCGAGCTGGAGCCGGATCGTGTTGGTGGCCGAGATCACCAGCGGCCGATTGGTCAGCGCGTGGGCGCAGATCGGCGTCACGGTCATCGCGGCCAGCCCCGGCATGACGATCGGGCCGCCCGCGGCCATGTTGTAGGCGGTCGAGCCGGTCGGCGTGGCGATGATGAGGCCGTCGGCGCGGTACGACGCGACGAACAGATGATCGACGAACGCGTCGATCTCGACCAGGCGGGCCATCGCGCCCTGATGCAGCACGGCGTCGTTGAGCGCGTAGCGGACCACCGCCGGCTGGCCGGGCCGCCGCACCGTCACGGCCAGCCGCATCCGGGGGGTCTCGCCGAGCTCGCCGGCCAGCGCCGCGGCCAGCGCTTGCTTGGCGTCGCTCGGCGCGAAGCCTACGAGAAACCCCAGCTGGCCGAGGTTGATACCGAGCACCGGCCGCGCGTGATCGGCGACCAGCCGCGCCGCGCGCAGCATCGTCCCATCGCCGCCGAGCACCACCGCCAGGTCGACCGCGGCCCCGAGATCGGCCTCCGGAACGATCTCGCAGCCGGCGGGGGAGATCTGATCCTCGGCGGTCACCACGGCGACGTGGCCCTGGGCGCGCAGCCAAGGGACCAGCTCGTCGAGCAGGACGCTCGCCTCGGTCTTGTCGGGTTTCAGGATGAAGCCAACCCTGTGCACGCTCTTGTGGTATCACAGGCACCTGACACTGAACGATCGTGCAGGCCCCAGTTCCTCCTCACTTCTGATGTTGGCTGCTGATGTGTGGCGCCAAGAGGTTTCGCGGCCTGCACGTTCCTGCTACTCACTTGACAGCCGTTTCGCGGTCTTGTAGACGATCCCACTTCGAGTAAACGCCCATGATGACGACGCAGAAGAGCTCCTGGCTCACCAAAGAGGCCGGCGAGGCACAACGAGAGTGGTACGTGATCGATGCGACCGGCCATACGCTCGGCCGCCTCGCGTCGCGCATCGCGCTCGTGCTTCGCGGCAAGCACAAGGCCACGTACACCCCCAACGTCGACATGGGCGATTTCGTGATCGTGCTCAACGCCGGCGGAATCCGGCTGACCGGCACCAAGCCGGACAAGAAGCTGTATCAGCACCACACGCTGTTCCCCGGTGGGATCCGCACCCGTCTCGCCAAGGACGTGATCGCGGATGACCCGGAGCGCGCGATCCGCGAAGCGGTGTGGGGCATGATGCCCAAGGGCCCCCTCGGCCGACGGATCATCAAGAAGTTGAAGATCTATCGCACCGGCGAGCACGAGCATACGGCGCAGAAGCCGCGCGTCCTCGAGATCAAGAACTGAGGCTGGAGAGTCATTCGATGCAGAAGACGTATGCAACCGGCCGCCGCAAGACTGCGGTCGCCCGCGTTTGGCTGACCGCCGGCGAGGGCAAGTTCACGATCAACGACCGCAACGACGAGGACTACTTTTCTCGTCCCACCGCGCGCATGGTGATTCGCCAGGCGCTCGAAGAGGTCGCGCTGCTCGCCCAGTACGATGTCCACGCCACCGTTCGCGGCGGCGGCATCGCTTCGCAGGCGGGCGCGATCCGCCACGGCATCACGCGCGCCCTGATGAAGGTCGATAGCGAGCTGCGCCCCAAGCTCAAGGCCGCGGGGTACGTGACCCGCGACCCCCGCAAGAAGGAGCGCAAGAAGTACGGCCAGAAGGCCGCCCGCGCTCGCTTCCAGTTCAGCAAGCGCTAGTCCGGGCAACCGCCCGCTCGACGCGGCGTCATCGCTTTCGGGGCGATACGCCGCTTTCGTGCATTTTCGGTTACGCTGCGCCAAATGCAGTCGAGGGATCTCCGTCGTGCGCCGCGGGTCGCGGCGATCGTGTTGGTGCTCGGGGTGCTCGGGATGCTCGGCCACGGCGGTCAGAGCGCCACGGCCAAGCCGCGAGATCCCGGGCCACCCGAGGTGCTCATGGCGAGCATCGCGCTTCCCCCCGCGAGCACGTTGAGCGGCCTGCAGGCCTTCCTCGAGGACGTGAGGCCCGGCGCGGGCGCCCAGCTCACCGACGCGGCGCTGCGCGCCGGCCTCGCGAAGGCAGCCGGCGTGAGCTCGCTCGACGGCCTCGATCCAGCGAGCTGGATCTACGTGCTCGTCGCCGCCGACTCTCCCGAGATCGCGCTCGTCGGAAAGGTCGCCGATTCCGCCAAGCTCCTGACCAGCGCAGGCGCGCTGCGCGTGATGAGCCGGGGCACGTGGGCCGCGATCGGCCCCAAGCCACTGCTCGAGCGCGTCGGTCCCTACGCGCTGACCTCGATCGTGTCCCAGCCCGTGCCCGCGGCGCCGAGCGCGACCGTGTACCTCCCTCACGTGCTCACCCGGTACGGCGCCGAGCTCCACGCGCTGCGCGGCCAGATGCTCGCCGGCGCGGCGGGCGGCAACCCGATGATGGTCCGGTTCGTCAACGACTACGTCGACGGACTCGCCTCGCTGGGCAACGATTCGGCCAGGCTCGTCGTGACGCTCGACGTCTCGCCGTCCACGGCCGGGCTCGACTTCGCGCTGGCACCGCGCCCAGGCAGCCGGTTCGCCGCGTTCGCGGCGCAGCAGCGTCCGTCCGACTACGCCCTGCTCCATCAGCTACCCGCGGCGGCAACGCCACCGATGATCCTGCTCGCCGGCCACCTCGAGCTCGGTCCGTACCGCGACAGCCTGCTCGCGATGATGACGACGTTCTACGCACCCGACACCAGCAAGGATGTGCTGGCGGCGTTCGAGATCGCGCGACGCGCGATGACGGGCGACATCGCGGGCACGGCGGACCTCGCGCCGCCAGGCGGCTTGGCGGTCACGCAGCTCTACGGCGTGAGCGATACCGGCGGCGCGAGCCAGGCGGTGTCCGCGATCCTCGACCAGTTCAAGACCGCGCGGACGATCGCGCTGCCCGACTCCACGACGACGATCGTCGCCAACCCCGACGCGACGCTGTACGACGGCGTCGCGCTGCGCAGCTACGACGCGACGCTGGACCACTCGACGGCCGCGCCCGCGCGGCGTCAGGCGCTCGAGATGATGAACCCGTCGGGTACCCATCGCACGCAGCTCGCGGCGTTCGACGAGCGGTTCATGCTGGTGATGGCCAAGGACGGCCTCGCGGTGGCCAAGCGCACGATCGACGCCGCGCGCGGCAACGGGCCGCAGCTCGCTCCCGGAACCGCGACCGGCGCGCTGCTGGCCAGCTCCCGCGCGCACAAGGACAGCCTCGTCATGACCATCGACGTCGGCGCGATCGGACGGCTCGTGACGGGCAGCCAGCTCGGCGTGCTGCCGGTCATGATGTCGCTCGGGTTTGCGGATCGCAGCGCACATATCGGCGTGGCGGTTCCGGCGACCACCGCAAGAGCGCTGATGCACGCCGCCAATCCGTAGTAGGCTATGGAGCGTGCGACTCCGCGCGACGATCCTCGTCAAGCTGCTCGTCGCGCTCGTGGTCCCGGCGGTCGCGCTGTTCACGCTGTTCGCGTTCGTCGCCTATGAGGTCAGCCGGCGCGATCTGGATTACGAGCTGGGGCGCCGGCTCGAGGCGATCGCCGCCGCGGCCGCCGCGACCCAGGTCCGCGGCAAGTACCTGACGGGCCTGGTCGCCGGCGACGAGGACGAGCGCGCCTACCAGAACGCGGTCCAGAAGCTCGAGCAGGTCGCCAGCGTGACCGGCGCGCGGCTGTTCCTGTTCGACGAACAGTACAATGCGCGCGCGGATACCAAAGGTGGCGTCGCGATCGGCACCCACTACTTTCGCGCCGAGCTCGATCGCACGGAGCTCGAGCGCGTATTCCAGCTCGGGCGGAATGCCTCCTCGGTGACGTTCGTCGGCAGCGATGGCGTGACCTACAAGACCGGCTACGCGCCGGTTCGCATGTCCGAGACCGAGCCCCAGATCGTGCTCGCGCTCGGCGCGCAGGCCCCGGCATCGTACTTCGCGCGGCTCGCCGACCTGCGCGACCGCCTGCTGGCGTGGGGCATCGGGCTCGCCGCGGTCAGCGTGATCGCCACCTTCGCGGCCACCTTGCTCATCACGCGCAACATCCGGCGACTCGGCGCGGCGGCCGAGCGGATCGGCGCCGGCGACCTGCGCGAACCGGTGCGCGTGGCGTCGCGCGACGAGCTCGGCGTGCTCGGCCAGACGATGGAGCGCATGCGCCAGCAGCTCGCCGAGCGCGACGCCCGGACCCAGCAGATGCTGGCCGGGATCGCCCACGAGGTGCGCAACCCGCTCGCCGGCATGACCCTGTTCGCCGGGATCCTGCTCGACGAGCTCGACCAGCGCGACGAGCGGCGCGGCCACGTGGCCAAGATCGCCAGGGAGATAGGGTATCTCGAGCGCGTCGTCAACGATTTTCTCGAGTATGCACGGCGGCCGAAGCCAGAACTTCTGGATGTATCCTGTGATGCATTATTAGCCGAGGTAGCTCAGCTCGCGACCACGTCCGATGTCGCGGTCGAGAGTGATTCAGCCACCGGCCTGGTGGCACACGCCGACCGCGCGCAGCTCCGGCGAGCGCTCCTGAACCTGGCCAAGAACGCGGTCCAGGCGGCGGCCGCCGAGGGCTACCGCGGCCGCGGCGCGGTGCGTCTGTCGGCGCGCAAGCGCGCGAACGAACTAGCACTCTCGGTGTGGAACCGCGGGAAAGAGATCTCGCCGGCGGTGTGCGAACGGCTGTTCCAGCCGTTCTTCACGACCCGCGAAAAGGGCACCGGCCTGGGCCTGGCGTTCGTGAGCGAGATCGCCGTGGACCACGGCGGCCGGGTCGAGGTTGCCAGTGCCAGTGGCGAAACCACCTTCACGGTTGTGCTGCCGATCGCGGCATAAGGCAGCACGCAGTATGCTGCAATCTACCAAACGATTATTTCTACAATAGACTCTGAATGCACGACCGTCACTGCTCCTGTGGGGCGGCGACACCAGGGGGGTGTACGATGATGGCGCGCATGCCGACAATCCTGATCATCGAAGACAACGAGACGATCCGTGAGGGTCTTGCGCACACGGTGAAGAAGCTCGGGCATGACGCGGTGACCGCCGCGGGCGGCGCCGCCGGCATCGAGGCGTTCAAGGCGCGGCGCGCCGACTTCGTGATCACCGATCTCAAGATGGATGGCACGTCGGGCGTCGACGTGCTGCGCACCGTGACCGCGCTCGATCCCGACGTGCCGATCATGATCATCACGGGGTTTGGCACCGTCGAGACCGCGGTCGAGGCGATGAAGCTCGGCGCGTTCGACTTCATCACCAAGCCGATCCAGCCCGAGGTCGTGCGGCTCAAGACCGCGCGCGCGCTCGAGCTATGTGCGGCGCGCCGGGGCCGCCGCAAGGCGGACGCGCTGAGCGACTATCTGAGCGCCGAGGCCGACGGCAACTTCCCCGAGCTGGTCGGCAGCGGCGATCGGATGCAGGCGGTGCGCCGCACCGTCGAGAAGGTCGCGACCAGCGACACCACGGTGTTCATCGAGGGCGAGAGCGGCACTGGCAAGGAGCTGGTCGCGCGCGCGATCCACCGGCTCAGCAAGCGCGCCAACGGGCCGTTCATCAAGGTCAACTGCGGCGCGCTCACCGAGACCCTGCTCGACAGCGAGCTGTTCGGCCACGAGAAGGGCGCGTTCACCGGCGCGGTCAAGCAGAAGCTCGGGCGGTTCGAGCTCGCCGATAACGGCACGCTGTTCCTCGACGAGGTCGGCGACGTGCCGCCGGCGATCCAGGTCAAGCTGCTGCGGGCGATGCAGGAGCAGGAGTTCGAGCGGGTCGGCGGCGACGCGCCGGTCAAGGTCGACGTCCGCGTGGTCTCGGCGACCAACAAGAACCTCGAGGCCGAGGTCTCGGCCGGCCGGTTCCGCCAGGACCTGTTCTTCCGGCTCCACGTGCTGCCGGTCAAGCTGCCGCCCCTGCGCGAGCGCCGCGAGGATATCCCCGGCCTGTGCGCGCACTTCATCGCCAAGCTCGCGCCCAAGACCAACACCCGGATCCGCGCGGTCGGCGACGCCGCGCTCGGCCGGATCATGGCATATCACTGGCCGGGCAACGTGCGCGAGCTCGAGAACGCGATCGAGCAGGCGCTGGTGTTCGCCGAGGGCGACGAGATCAGCCCCGCGGCGCTGCCGCAGTTCCTGCAGGGCGGCGCCGAGGACGACCGCCTCGACGTGCCGCGCGAGCTATCGTTGCCCGAGATCCTCGATGATCTCGAGCGCCAGCTGATCCTGAAGGCGTACGCCAAGGCCGGCCGCGTGAAGACCGAGACCGCTCGCCTGCTCGGCATCAAGACGTCCGCGTTGTACTACAAGCTCGAGAAGTACAGCATCGACTGAGCCGCGCGCCGCGTGCTCGAGCGTGACGGCGCCGGCAAATCGCCGCACGTGCCGAGCGTACGTGCTCGCCGCTGGCCAAGATGGTAATGGCTGAGGGCAAGGAGTCCCCATGACCGATCGAGCGAGCTTCCAGTCGTTTGCAGGTGCGGCGCTGCGGATCGTGGCCGGGGCGCTGTTTGCGTACCACGGCGCGACGCGGATCCTGGGCTTCCTCGCGACCGGCCCGCAGCCGTCGATCGGGTCGCAGCCGTGGTTCGGCGGGCTGTTCCAGCTGACGATCGGCGCGCTGGTCGCCGTCGGATGGTTCACGCGACCGGCCGCCGCCGCCGGGGCCGCCACGATGGCGTTCGCGTACATCCAGCTGCACGGGCGGATCGTGACCGCGTCCTGGGCGTTCCTGCCGACCGTGCACGGCGGCGAGCTCGCGGCGCTGTACGCCGTCATCTTCCTGGTGTTCGCCGTCTCGGGCGCCGGTGGTTTCTCGATCGATCGCGGCCGGGGTCGCGGCTAGATCGGCTCGACGACCGGTGGCGCCGGTGGCCGCGGCGCGGCGGCCGGGTAGCGACGGCGCGCCCACGCGAGGAACTCGTCGCCCGAGAGCTCGAGCGCCGCCCGGCACACCTCGGAGACGTGGACCGGGAAGTCGCGATCGACGACCCAGCGCAGGAACCCGCGATCGGGACCAGCCGCCAGCTGGTGCAGCGCCGCGTTGGCGTGCTTGCCGAAGCCGAGCACGACGACCTCGTTCTCCCAGCGCAGGTGGCGCGATGGGCCGACCCAGCTCGCGCGCGCCGCATACTGCGGATCGCACTTGCACGCGATGGCCTCCCAGTCGTGCGAGGCCAGGTCGAACGCGCGCAGCATGCCGGACAGCACGCGCCCGGTGGCGGCGACGTCAGCGCTCGCGCTGTGCGCGGAGGCAAAGCCGTTGCCGACGAACCGCTGGTGGGCGTGCTGCAGGCTGCGCGGCTCGCACTGCTGCCACAGCCGAAATGCGTCGACGATCTGCTTGCCGCTGAGATCGAGCAGCGGCTTGCCGATCCGGGTGTACTCGGCCTGCAGCATGTCGATGTCGAACGCGATGTTGTAGCCGACGATGACCTCGGCGTCGTCGAACACCGCGGTGATCGCCGGGGCGACCTCGGCGAACGCCGGGCAGCTCTCGAGATCCGCGAGTGTGATGCCGTGCACGGCCTGGGCGCCGGGATGGATCGGCGCGGTCGGCTTGATCCGCCAGGTCTGGCTGGGCGCGTCATCCTCCAGGCCACGCTGGATACACAACTCGATCACCTGGTCGTGCACCCGGTCGGTGCCTGTGGTCTCGCAGTCGAAGACCACGATCCGCGGCGCCGGACGTCCGGCGACCACCGCGGTGGGTCCGCTGCCCTGCGCGAGCTCGCGGCCACGAGCCGTGCCGGGCTCGTCGATCGGCTGCGCCGGCGACGCCATGGCGGCGCGCGCCTCCGGCGCTGCCTCGACAGGCGGCACGTCGTTGCCGTTCGACACACCCGGCGCCCGCTGCGGCGCCGGTCCAGCTGCCCCTTCCTGCGCCACCCTCCGGGCCTTCGGGTTCTTCGGCGCCTTCGGAGCGCTCGGCGCCGGGCTCGGAACGTGACCGGGGCCCGGATCGACGAGCGAATCCGGGCGCCAGTCGAACAGCGACAGCGTGCCTTCCACCGCGTCAGGCTACGCCACCGGTCTGACACCGCGAGCGCGGAGGAGATCGGCAAAGATCGCAAGCGATCGAGTACGTTAGGTTCGCCGAGATCGCATACGATAGCGGGCGATGCGGTACTGGCTCGCGATCTCCTTGGTCATCGCAGCGTCGGCTTGCAAGGTCCGCGAGCAGCCGCCGATCGCCCAGGAGTGGCGCGACGACTTCGAGGCGGGCCTGGGGGAGACGTTCTACGCCACCGGTGATGGCTATCACATCGAGCGCGGCGCGCTGTCGGCGCACGGCGCGCACAACCACCCGCTGTGGCTGCGCAGGAAGCTGCCGCATGACGTCCGGATCGACCTCGACGCGTGGTCGACCGAGAACCGCGGCGACATCAAGATCGAGGTGTTCGGCGACGGCCACTCCTACGATCCGGACGGCGGCCGCTACACCGCGACCGGCTACGAGGTGATCTTCGGCGGTTGGTACAACGCCAAGTCGATCATCGCGCGGCTCGACGAGCACGGCAACGACACGGTGCAGCGCAGCGAGCCCAAGGTCGCCGCGAACCGCCACTACCACTGGCGGATCGAGCGCCGCCGGAATGTCCTCACGTGGTTCGTCGACGACATGACCTCGCCGTTCCTGCGCTACGACGATCCGCGCCCGCTGGAAGGCGCCGGCCACGAGTACCTCGGGATCAACAACTGGGAGACCGATACCTGGTTCGACAACCTCGTGATCACGCCGCTGTGAGCTACAATGGCCGACGACGAATCGCGGGTTCTCTCCACGCGCCAGGCGCGGCCCCTGGGAATGGAACAGTTCGGGAAATACCAGCTGATCCGCAAGATCGGCACCGGCGGCATGGCCGAGGTGTTCCTCGCGCGGACCACCGTCGCGCAGGGTCTCAATAAAACCCTCGTCATCAAGAAGATCCACACCGCGTACGCGCGGAGCCGGCAGTTCGTCACGATGTTCGTCGACGAGGCCAAGATCGCGCTCGGCCTCAACCACCCCAACATCGTCCAGGTGTTCGACTTCGGCGCGGTCGCCGACACCTACTTCCTCGCGATGGAGTACGTCGAGGGCGTCGACCTGCTGCGCCTGCTGCAGGACGCGGCGCGGGCGCGTCAGCGATTGCCTTACGGGCTGTCGGCGTACATCGTGCAGCAGCTGGTCAAGGGCCTCGACTACGCGCACCGCAAGGCCGACGAGTTCGGCCAGCCGCTCGGCATCGTGCACCGCGACGTCTCGCCCCAGAATATCCTGCTGTCCTGGGACGGCAGCGTGAAGATCGTCGACTTCGGGATCGCGCGCGCCCGCGACGTCCACGAAGAGGAGGGCGTGATCAAGGGCAAGTATGCCTACATGTCGCCGGAGCAAGCGCGCGGCGAGCCGGTCGATTGCCGGAGCGACGTGTTTGCCGCCGGCATCGTGCTGTTCGAGCTGGTGTGCGCGCGCCCGCTGTTTCACGGCAAGGGCAAGGACGCGCTCGAGATGGTCCGCTCGGGCGGCATCCCGCGGCCGCGCGAGCTCGCGCCCGAGCTGCCCGAGTCGCTCGAGCGCATCATCCTGCGCGCGCTGGCGTTCCACCGCGGCGACAGGTTCCAGAGCGCCCGCGAGCTGCAGCACGAGCTCGGCAAGTTCCAGCTCGAGTGGGGTCAGAAAGCCGGCGCGCTGATCGACTCGGGCTCGCTCTCGCAGGTGCTCGCGCAGCTGGTGACCGAGGACCGCGCCGCGCCACCTCCGCCACCGGCGGCGGGCGCAGCGCCGGCGCGGCCCGCGGCGGTCGCGAGCACCGCGTCCGGCGAGTCCGGATCGCTCCCGGCGCGCGATACGATCGATGCCGACGACGCGGCGGTCGCGGCCGCCAGCGATCCCAGCGATCCGGGAGATCTCGGCGAGCCCAGCGCGCCGCACGGCGCGCCGCCGACCACGCAGCCCGCCGAGTCCAGCCCGGTGGAGCCGCCCCACCCGGCCGCGGTCGTGGAGGCCGTCGCCGCGGGCAGACCCGCCGAGCAGCCGCGCGCGTCGTCGCCGCGCGTGGACGCCGATCCGCGGAGCGAGCCGCGCGAGCGCAAGTACGTCTACGTGCTCGAGGGCGTGCTGCGCGGGATGGCCGCGCTCGAGCGCCGGCTCGGCACGACCGCGGCGGCCCGCCTGGTCAACGAGTTCTACAAGGTCGCGCGCGACGTCGCGTTCAAGCACGACGCGCTGCTCGACGTGCCGCGGCTGCCGCCCGACGGCAAGGACATCCCGGTCGGCGCGCTCGGCGCCGCGACGCCACCGCCGGGCCGCGCGCCGACGACGGGCGGCCACGATGCCACGCTGCGCGTGGTCGTCGGCCTGCCGGTCGCCTCCGAGGACGACGCCGGTCGCTCGATCAAGCTCGCGCTCGCGCTGGTCGACGCGCTCGACGGCATCGGCTCCGACGTGGAGCCCGAGCTGCGGCTCGCGCTCGCGGTGCAGCGCGGGATGGCGCTGGTCAAGCGCACCACCCGCCGCGGCCGGCCCACCGCGGGCGAGCCGGCGTTCGAGATCGAGGACGCGACCGCCGCGTTCGCCCACAAGCTGGCGCGCCAGGCCCGCGGCGCCGAGATCCTGGTCGGCGGCCGGGTGTTCCGCGCGGCGCGCGCCGAGTGGAACTTCGAGGCGCTGCCGGCGATCGATCTGCCCGACGAGGCGCCGTCGGCCACGTCGATCCGGACGCTGCTCGACGAGGAGACCGATCCGGGCGTCAAGCGCGCCCGGGTCTACCGGCTGCGCGGTCCGCGCGAGCGCTCGCAGCGGCTGAGCGATCGCCGCGACGGCGGCCGGCTGTACGGCCGCGACCTCGAGCTCAAGGCGCTGCGCGACGCCTGGCGCGACGTGCTGGTGACCCGGCGCAAGCGCCAGATCGTGATCGTCGGCGACGCCGGGGTCGGCAAGCGCCGGCTGGTCCGCACGTTCCTCGATGGCATCAGCCCGACCGAGGCGATCGTCGTGCGGACCTGCGCGCGGGTCGGCACGGCGATGACGCCGTACGGCGTGATCGCGGATCTCGCGCGCGACGTGCTCGGCCTGGCCGAGGACGCCGAGCCCCACGAGGTCGAGCGCCGGCTGCTCCGCGCGCTGCCGATGATCTTCCCCGGCGAAGACGCCTCGCGCGAGGCGCGCACCGCCCTGCAAGTCCTGGGGCTCCTGCTCGGCGCGCGCGGACGCACCCCCGCCGCCGAGGTCGACGCCCAGACCCGGCGGCAGACGCTGATCCTCGTGCTCCAGCGCGTCGAGCAGCGGCTCGAGCCCCACAAGCCGCTCGTGCTGTTCGGCGAGGACATCCACTGGGCCGATCAGGACAGCCAGGCGCTGTTCGCCGAGCTGCTGCGGCTGCCCACGGCGCGGCCGATCTTCGGCCTGATGACGAGCCGGCCCGATCAGCGGATCCACCGGCTCGCCAAGGAGCTCGGCACGGAGATCGTCCTGCTCGACGAGCTTCCCGACAGCGCGCGCCGCGAGATGCTGGCGGAGCGGCTGGCGCCGGGCCCCGACGTCGACGAGCTGATCGACCAGATCGCGGCGCGCTGCGGCGGCAACGCGTTCTTCATTCAGGAGCTGCTCGACGCCCTGACCGAGCGCGGCGTGCTGATCGCCGATCGCGACGACCAGGAGCACCCGGGCCTGCTCCGCTGGGTCAAGCGCGACGCGCCGATCCAGGTGCCGTCGACCGTCGAGGATCTGATCCTGTCGCGGATCGACGCGCTGCCGAGCTCGGAGCGCGACGCGCTGATCCACGCCTCGGTGCTCGGCCGCCAGGTGTCGAGCGCGACGCTGTCGACCCTGCTCGCCCGGCCGATCCGGCTCGAGCTCGACGAGCTGGTCCGGCGGGGCCTGCTGTCGCGGCCCGAGACCGACGAGTACCGGTTCAAGAACGACATGACGATGGCGGTCGCGTACAGCCTGGTCTCCCCCGACGCCCGCATCCAGCTCCACCGCTCGGTGGCGGCGCGGATCGCCGGCGCGCCGGGCTACCGGATCGGCCAGGACGACGCGCTGATCGCGCGCCACCTCGAGCTCGCCGGCGACGACGGGCCGGCCGCCGAGCGCTACCTGCGCGCCGCGGGGCACGCCGTCGAGCTCGGCGGCAACGCCGACGCGTTCCGCCAGCTCACCCGCGTGCTCGCGCTGGTCACGCCCGAGGATCACGCGCGGCGGTTCACCGCGCACCGGCTGCGCGAGGAGATCCTGCGCCGGCTCGCCCGGCGGCCCCAGCAGCTGCGCGAGCTCCACGCGCTGCGCAAGCAGGCCGAGCTGCTCGACGATTCGGCCAAGCTGGCGATCGCCCACTGCGCGCTGGCCCAGTTCTACATCGACGTCGGCAAGGCGCCGGCCGCGCTGCGCGCCGCCGCACCCGCGCTGCAGTTCGCGCGCGATACCCACGACGCGCTGCTCGAGGCCGAGGCGCTGCGGCTGCGCGCGGCGATCGCGCGGCTGGTCGGCAACGCCGAGGAGTCGCTGCGGCTCGCCGAGCAGGCGCTCGCGCTGTGCGACCGCACCGGCGCCCCCGACGGGGCGCGCACGCCGCCGCCCGTGCTGTCGGCGCGCGCGACGATCCTGAGCCAGCGCGGCACCACGCTGCGCAACATGGGCCGGCTCGAGGCGGCGATCGAGAGCTACGCCGAGGCGCTCGTGATCTACCGCGCGCTCGGCATGGGCCGGCTCGAGGCCAAGGCGCTCGGCGAGATGGGCGTGGTGTTCTCGGGGCTGGGCGAATTCGAGGAGGCGCTCGCCCACGGCAAGAGCGCGCTCAAGCTCGATCAGGCGCTCGGCGATCGCTCGAGCATCGCGGCCAAGCTCAGCAACATCGGCCAGTGCTACGCCGAGCTCGGCGATCTCGACCGCGCCGACAGCTACCTCGCCAAGGCGCTCAAGATCGCCGATCAGACCGGCGATCTCGCGGCCGCGTCCGACGCCTCGGTGACGTGGGGCCAGGCCAAGCTGGCGCGCGGCCTGGGCACGGCGGCGCTCGAGCTGCTCGAGCGGGGCCTCGCGCTCGCGACCGAGAACCGCGATCGCTACCAGGAGGTGCGCGCCCTGCAGTACATCGCGCTCGCCCACCTGACGATCGGCAACCCTCCGGAGGCGGCGCTCGAGATCGCGCGCTCGGCCACCGAGTGGGCGCGCAAGATGCCGATGCTGGTCGGCATCATCTACGGCCTCGCGTTCCAGGGCCTCGCGCTGTCGCGGCTCGGGCGCCACGCCGAGGCGATCGAGGCCGCCGCCGAGGCGGCCCGCCTGGTCGAGGGCGCGCGCCCCGAGGGCGCCGAGCACGTCCACCGCTGGCGCGCCGAGGTGCTCGCCGCCGCGGGCAAGCCCGAGGCCGCGCGCGCCGCGCACGGCCGCGCCGACGCCGAGGTCGCGGCCAAGGCCGCCAAGCTGCGCGATCCCGAGCTGCGCCGGGTCTACCTCGCCAGCCAGGCGTTCCGCTCGCCCGAGGGCTAGCGCCGCCCTAGCGCGGCTCGCCGGGCGCTGGCTCGACCGCGAGCAGCGAGGCCTGGCCGATCACGACGCCGTGCCGGTCGCCCTGCATGACGTCGGCGGTCTGCATCATGCCGAGCAACGCGCGCGCCGGCGCGTCGTGGGCGATCGAGGCGCGCCAGGCATCGGCGAAATCGCCCGCCGAGACGTCGCCGACCAGCGTGATCAGCAGGAACCGCGCGTCGGCCGGCGCGGCCATGCGCTCGGCCTTGAACCGGCCGACGACCTCCTCGAGGAAGCCCAGCAGCCGGGCTGGCTCGGCGAGCTCGAGCGCGATGACCATCGCGTGGCCGGCGTCGTCGCCGGACGCCACCGGGCGAAGCGACACGCTGCGGATGTGATTGCTCGCCACCGCGAAACGCTAGCATGCCCGGCGCGCTCGGGTGTCGCACCGCCGGGCCCGTGCGTTTGCGGCCCGGATCTGACACGGTCGGGCCGTGCCCCACCCTGCTCCTTCGGTCTCGGTCCCCGGGCGGCGCCTGCTGCTCGGCCTCGTGGTCGTGCTGCTCGCCGCGGTCGTGCCGGCCGTCGTCGTGCCGACGCTGATGTGCCGGCCCGCCGATCCGGTGCTCCAGGATCTCGGCGAGGTCGGGCCGTTCGCGCTCACCGACGAGCGGGGCCAGCCGTTCAGCGAGGCCGCGCTCCAGGGCCACGTCACGCTGGTGAGCTTTCTGTTCACGCGGTGCGACACGATCTGCCCGGTGACCACGATGAAGATGCAGCGCCTGCAGGACAAGACGTTCGACGCCGGCGCCCACATCAAGCTGGCGTCGTTCTCGGTCGACCCGGAGTACGATACGCCCGCGCGGCTGACCGAGTACGCCCAGCGCTACGCCGCCGATCCGGCGCGCTGGCGGTTCGTGACCGGGCCGGCGGTGGACGTGCGCCGGCTGGTCGAGGGCCCGTTCATGAACTCGATGGCCCGCGAGGGGGTCACCCGCTCGGGCGCCCCGGCGATCGCGCACGGCGGCCACTTCCTGCTCCTCGATGGCCACGCGCACATCCGCGGCACCTACGACGCGGGTGATATCCAGCGGCTCGATGAGATGATCCGCGACGCGCGCTACCTGGTTCGCACCGGCCGCTAGATCGGCGCTGCCGCGCTGGTACCGCCGGGGGGGCCGCCACCGACGCGCGCCCACGGCTGCGCAAGTCGTGCGACACTGTGGGGAGCGTGACCGCGTTCCTCAACGTCCTGCTGGTGGCCGCCGGACTCGGGGTCCTGTACTGGGGCGCGAACTGGCTGATCCGCGGCTCGGCGCAGGTCGCGCGGGCGTTCGGCGTCAAGCCGCTGGTCGTCGGCCTCACCGTGGTGGCCTACGGCACGTCGGCGCCCGAGCTGGCGATCGCGACGCAGAGCGCGCTCGAGCACCACGAGCCGCTCGCGCTCGGCACGGTGATCGGCTCGTGCGCCGCCAACATCAGCCTGATCCTCGGCATCACGGCGCTGATCTCGCCCCCGGTGATCGACGGCCGGCTGATCCGCCGCGAGGTCCCGGTGCTGCTCGGCTCGGCGATCGCGGTGCCGTTCTTGTTCCGCAACGGCGTCTTGTCGCGGCTCGAGGGCGTGGTGCTGATCGCCTGCGCGGTCGTGTTCACGATCGCCACGCTCACCGTGTCGGCCCGGCTCGATCCCGACGATGCGCTCGACGCCGAGACGCGGCGCAGCGCGGAGAGCGGCGCGATGCTCGGCGGCCGCGGCCACCCGCGCGCCCCGCGGGGGGTCGCCGCGCTGCAGACTGCGCTCGGCCTGATCCTGCTCGTGATCGGCTCCAAGCTGTTCGTGTGGGGCGGTCGCCGGATCGGCGCCGAGCTCGGCATCTCCGAGCGCATGCTCGGCCTCACCGTGTTCGCGATCGGCACGGCGCTGCCCGAGCTGATCGGCTCGACGGTCGCCGCCGTGCGGGGCGAGGCCGCGCTCGCGATCGGCACCGTGATCGGCTCGAACGTGCTGAACGTGTTCCTCGTGCTCGGCGTCACGGCGTACCTGCGGCCGATCCGCGCAGGTGAAGTCCTGCACCTGTCCGAGCTGATCGGCCTGGTCGTGATCACGCTGCTCGGCGTGCTGATGCTCCGCGGATCGCGACGGATCTCACGGATCGAAGGCGTGGTGCTGATCGCCGCCTACGTCGCGTTCATCGCGACCGCAGCATTGTTCTGAGCCGTGCCGCGGCGCGCGCCATCAACATTCCTGGCGCCGTGCCGATACGCCGAGTGCGGCCATGGCGTCCATTTACGACAACACGCGACACGGTCTCCGTACCCTCGTGATCGCCGCCTGGTTCGCGGTCCCGAGCGCGGGCATCGCCGCGCCGGTCGAGCTCGGCGGACCTCGCACGATCGCGCCCGGCTCGCCGGTCCTGGCCACGCGCGGACCGCGCTCCGCGATGATGTGGGAGCCGCTGGTCTCGATCGACTCGGCGGCGCCGATCAACACCCACACGATCTATCTCAACCGCTGCCTCGGCGGCTGCACCGTGGCGCAGGGCTCGACCAACGCGACGACCAACCCCGCGCACTCGAGCCTGGGCCACGGCGTGCTCAGCGCGTTCTCCCAGGGCGACCCGACGTGGAACACCGTGGTGGCGTGCATGAAGGAGGTCTACGCGCCGTTCAACGTCGAGATCACCGAGGTCGACCCCGGCGAGCAGCCTCACTTCGAGATCATGATCGGCGGCATGCCGCAGCAGATCGGCCTGGCGAGCGACCTCGGCGGCGTGTCGCCGTTCAGCTGCCAGACCTACATCCCCAACTCGCTGGTGTTCGTGTTCGACGTGTGGGGCAACGACGCCGAGGAGATCTGCTCGACCGCGGCGCAGGAGATCGCGCACTCGTTCGCGCTCGATCACGCGACCTTGCCGAGCGACCCGATGACCTACTTCAAGTACATGGGCCGCCGGCACTACAAGGACGCGCAGATCCAGTGCGGCAGCGACTGCGACCCCCATCATCGCTCGCCGCTCGGCGTGACCTGCACCGGCGACGAGTTCCAGTTTCATCCGTGCGCGTGCGGCGGCGCCCAGACCCAGAACGACGTCCAGGTCATCACGACGCTGTTCGGCGATAGCGGCGCCACCCCGCCCCAGGTCACGATCGTGAGGCCCAAGGTCGGCGACGTGGTGACCGACGGCTTCATCGTCACCGCGGATATCACCGACGACACCAAGGTCGCGTCGGCCGAGCTCCGGGTCGACGGCGCCTTGATCCAGAGCGCGACCACCGCGCGCGGGCCGTACGCGTTCACCGGCCCGGGCGCGCTCGCCGACGGCACCCACACGATCGAGGTCACCGGCTACGACAACCTCGGCACGCCGGGGCGCGCGCGCGTCCAGGTGATCGTCGGGGCGGGCTGCAAGGCTGCCGCGGACTGCCCCGCAGACACCGCGACCTGTCTCGGTGGGCGCTGCGTCGCCGGCCCGGGAGCGCCCGGCGGGCTCGGCGAGAGCTGCACCGCGCAGACCGATTGCAAGTCGTGGCAGTGCGCCAACGACAACGGCGCCCAGTTCTGCGTCGAGTCGTGCAAGCCCGGGCAGTGCCCGGCCAATTTCGGCTGCCGCGACGACGGCCAGGGCGGCGGCGTGTGCTGGCCGGGCTACGACGAGAGCTCGGGCGGCTGCGCCGTGACCCCGCACCACGCGGGCGACCCGCCGATCGGACCTATCGCGATCGGCCTCGCGTTCGCCGCCACGGCCGCGCGCCGCCGCCGCCGGCCGCGCCGGTGACCTGAGGCCGATACCATCGCGGTGGCGATGCGTACCACCCTCCCTGCTATCGTGCCGCGGGTCGTGAGCTCCGAGCAAACCCAGCGCCAGCGCATCGAGGCCTATTACGCCAAGCACGTGGAGGCGCGGTTCCGCGGCGTGGCGCGCCCGTACGACAACCTCGGCTACTGGGCCGATCATCCGGCGAGCTTCGAGGAGGCCGGGTTCCGGTTGCTCGAGGCGATCGCGCAGCGCGCCGGGGTCGGACCCGACGACGAGGTGCTGGACGCCGGCTGCGGCTGCGGGGCCAGCTCGCTCGACCTCGCCGAGCTGTGGGGCTGCCGGCGCGTGGTCGGCATCGACGTCACCGAGGCGATGCTGGCGATCGGCCGGCGCGCGGCGGCGCGGCGGCAGCTCGACGCGCGGGTCGCGTTTCGCGCGATGAGCGCGACGGCGCTCGATCTGCCCGATGCGTCGTTCAGCCGCGCGTTCGCGATCGACTGCGCGGATCTGTTCTCGCCGCGCGAGGCGTTCTTCGCCGAGGCGTTCCGCGTGCTGCGGCCCGGCGGGGTGCTCGCGCTCGGCGATGTCGTGGCTGGCGCCGCGCCGACAGGGCCGATCCAGCGCGCGCTGGTCCGCGGCATCATGCGGTATTTTCACGTGCCGGTCGCCAACTACTACGGCGCCGAGGGCTATCGCGCGCGGCTCCTCGCCGCCGGGTTTCGCGAGGTCGAGATCGAGAGCGTCGGCGATCGGGTGCTGCCCGGGGCGGTCGCGCACTCGCTGAGCGCGCGCTACCGCGCCGAGTACCGCGCCGCGTGCGGCTGGTACGAGACGGCGATGAACACGCTGATCTTTCGCATGATCGGGCGCGCGTATCGCCAGCGGCTCGGCGACTACGTGTTCGTCATCGCGCGCAAGTGATCATTGTTCGCGCGCGCCGCCGACGATGTCGATCGCCGCGAGGTGGTGCGACGACGACGCCATGTAGACGTGCGCCGGCAGTGGCGGCGCGAGCCCGGTGGCGGCCACCAGCCGCGCGTTGTCGAAGACATGGCCCAGCTCCATGAACCGGAGGTTGGGCTCGAGCGCGGCCAACACCGCGAGCAGCCGCCGGGGGTCGCGGAAGCTCGCCCTCCAGTGGGCGAGGTAGCTCGCGTGTGCCCAGAGCTCGCTGCCGGGCGGCGGCGGCTGGCCCTGGACCCAGCGGCGGAGCGCGGGTGACAGCTCGCCGCGCACGAAGCAGAACGCCGGCAGGTCGGTGAACTGGCGTGCCAGCAGCGCCGCCAGCGCGGCGGCCGAGGTCGCGGCGCCGGCGCCGGCGGAGATGTGATAGACGCCGTGGCTGCGCCGCGCGAACAGCAGCGCGCAGATCGCCCGGGCGGCGTAATCGACCGGGATGATGTCGAGCGCGGCGTGTGGGTCGGTCGCGACCAGGCGCAGTCGGTTGATCGCCGCCATGACCCAGAGGATCACCGGCGAGCGCGGGGCGACCGGCCGCGCGTCGCCCATGATGATCGACGGCCGCAGGACCAGCAGGCGATCGGCCGGCAGCTCGCGCCGGAGCAGCAGCTCGGCGCGGAGCTTGGAGCCGGTGTAGCGGACCAGGTGCGTGACCGCTGGATCCGGCGATTCGTCCTCGCCGACCGGGCCCGACCGCGGTGCGGTGCCGCAGATCATCGCGGTGCCGACGTAGGCGAAGATCGGCGCGCGCGGCAGCACGCGCGCCCAGCGGACCAGGCGCTCGAGCGCGCCGACGTTGGTCGCCTCGATCAGCGCCTCGTTCATCCGCAGGAACGACGTCTGGGCGGCGGCGTGGACGACGAGGTCGACGCCGTCGAGCGCGCGGTCACCGGCGAGCCGGGGCACGAGGCCGGGGTCGAGCAGATCGCCCTCGACGGCCACGATCCGCGCGGGATCGAACGGATCTGCGTGGACCGCGAATACGGCGCGCAGCCGCTCGCTGGCGGTCTGCCCGCGGCGCGGCCGGACCAGGACCCAGAGCCGCTCGATCTCGGGGCGCGCCGCGAGCTCGACGAGCAGTTCGCCCCCGACCAGGCCCGTGGCGCCGGTCAGAAAGACGTTCACCGCCGCCCCCGTACCGGAAGGACGCGTACACAGCCCATCGCGCGACCATAACGTACGCGGATCCTGGCGCATCGCGATACCGATCTTTGCCAGCCACGACGCGGAACGCCGGCTTCGTGGTACGCCGCGATCGCTGGACATGAACGCGCGGGACTTCGCCCACACCGTGGTCACGAGCGAGACGCTCGCCGGCAAGCTCGCGCCGCCGCCCGAGCTCGGCGACGCCGCGTTCGACGACGCCGGGCCGCCGCTGCGGCTCGCCGCGCCGGGGCGGCCGGCGAACCTGTCGATCGTCCCGGGGCGCCAGACCCGCGTGCCGCCGCTCGCCGGGATGCGCGACCGCCAGCAGCGCGCGCGGATCCTCCACGCGCTCGCCAACCACGAGCTGCAGGCGATCGAGCTGTTCGCGTGGGCGGTCCTGGCGTTCCCCGATACGCCGATCGCGTTTCGCCGCGGTCTCCTGGCGATCCTGGCCGACGAGCAGCGCCACCTGGGGCTGTACACAGACCGGCTCGCCGCGCACGGCGTCGGCTTCGGCGATCAGCCAGTGACCGGGCACTTCTGGAACAAGCTCGACCACTTGACCGGGCCGTGCGAGCTGGTGTGCACGATGAACCTGACGTTCGAGAATGCCAATCTCGACTTCGCCGCAGACTACGCGGCGGCCGCGCGGGCCGCGGGCGACGAACCGACCGCCGCGGCGATCGACCAGGTCCACGCCGACGAGATCGGCCACGTCCACTTCGGCTGGGTGTGGCTGCGCCGGCTGACCGGCCGCGCCGACACCTGGCAGGCCTACCTCGATCACGTCAAGCCGCCGCTGGGGCCGGCGCGCGCGCGCGGCGCCCGGTTCGACCGCGAGGCGCGCCGCCGCGCCGGGTTCGACGAGGCGTTCATCGCCGCGCTCGAGGCGAGCGCCCCGACCCGGCCGAGCGGCCAGCCGCGGTGACCGGCGGAAACCTGCGATCGGGGACGAGGCCGTGTGAAATACTGCCTGATGTTCCGTGAACTTCCTCGGTAATCTCGACTGCGAGGCGGCGTGGGCCGGCGCCACGCTGGCCGAGCCCGTGCGGCGGCGGATCAGCCTGTATGCCGCGCTGTTCGCCGCGTGCGCCCCGGCCGGCGGCGACGAGCCCCACGAGCTGTGGGCGCCCGCGGCGATCGATCCGGCGCGGCTGGTCGCGCATCCCGGGTGGACGCCGCCGCGGGTCCGGCCGCGGGGCGCCGGTGAACCCGCCGCGTTCGACCAAGTGTGGGCGGATCCGGCGGCCAGGGCCGCCAACGATCGCGGCCGCACGCTGGCGGTAGCCCAGGCGCTCGGGGTCGCGCTGCCCGGCGCCCGGCTCGTGGCGTCGCTCGCCGAGCTCGATGATCACATCGCGCAGCAGCTCGGGCGCCCCGAGCGCCCATGGGTCTGCAAGGCGCGCTGGACCGCGGCCGGCCGCGACCGGGTCCACGGCGCCGGACCCGCCAGCGGCGAGGCGCGCGTCCGGCTCGGCCGGATGTTCGCGCGGCTCGGCCCGCTGGTGTTCGAGCCATGGCTCGACCGGGTCGCCGACTTCGGCGCGTGTGGCGAAGTGACCCGCGCGGGCGAGGTCCGGGTGGCCGAGCCGCACCGGCTGCTCACCGATCCGCGGGGCGGCTTCCTCGGCATCGCGCTGGCGCCCGCGGTGCCTGCGGCGATCGCCGAGCCGCTCCGCGCGACCGCCGCCGCCGCCGCGACCCGGCTCGCCGCCGAGACCGGCTATCGCGGGCGGTTCGCCGTCGACGCCTTCGTGTACCGCGACGCTGGCGCACAGCACCTACATCCGCTGTGCGAGCTCAACGCGCGCGCCACGTTCGGCTGGATCGCGCGCGCGCTCGGCGACCGGCTCGGCATCACCCGGCTCGGGTTCGACGCGCCGCCGGCCGGTGCGACCGTGTTGATCGCGCCCGGCGACGATCGGGTGACAGCCTGGTGTGCGTGATGGGCGCCGCGCGATCGCGCGCGCCGGCTGCGTTGATCTCGCGCTTGCGCGCTGGACGAATCGCGCCCGATTGGGGCAGGGTGAGCTCGATGTCTACCGACGGCAGCGATCCGGACGAGCACCGCGCCGAACCGGACGACGCCGTGCCCGAGCCCCACGGCGACAAGGCGCACGATACCAGCGAGGTCACCCCGCTGCCGCCCGAGGAGGCGAGCAAGGTCGCCGCCGAGATCCGCGCGGTCGCCGAGCAGCGCGGCGAGGACGAGGAAGCCGCCGAGCTGATCGAGATCCAGAAGTCAGGCCCGATGCCCACGGTCGCGCCGATCGACGACGACGCGCTGTCGGGCGAGGAGCTGCGCGACGCCTGGCCCTTGCTCGATCTCGACGAGCGCGGCGACGGCCTCCGCGTGCTGCCGCGCGAGGAGGCCGAGGATTTCTTCATCGCGCTGTCGGCCGGCGATCAGGCCGCGCTGCTGCTCCACTTCCGGCCCGGCCAGCGCCGCCAGTGGATGCGGCTGCTCGAGCCCGACGACGTCGCCGACGTGATCCAGGAGGCCGGCGACGATCACCGGACCACCCTGCTCGACCTGCTCGACGCCCCGAGCCGCAAGGAGGCGATCGCGCTGCTCGCCTACGAGGAGGACGAGGCCGGCGGCCTGATGTCGACCCGCTACGCCCGGCTGCGCCCGCAGATGACGGCCGACGAGGCGATCAGCTACCTGCGGCGCCAGGCCCGGGACAAGCTCGAGACGATCTACTACGCCTACGTGCTCGATCCCGACCAGCACCTGCTCGGCGTGGTGTCGTTCCGGGATCTGTTCGCGTCCGATCCGCGCAAGGTCGTCGCCGACATCATGGAGACCGACGTCGTCAGGGTCTCGGACGAGATGGACCAGGAGACGGTGTCGCGGGTGTTCGCCGAGCACGACCTGACCGTCGTGCCGGTCGTCGATCACGAAGGCAAGATGAAGGGCATCGTGACGGTCGACGACATCGTCGACGTGGTCCAGGAAGAGGCCACCGAGGACGCCCAGAAGTTCGGCGGCATGGAAGCGCTCGACATGCCGTACCTGGCGTCGAGCCGCCGCGAGATGATCCGCAAGCGCGCGCGCTGGCTGACCATCCTCCTGATCGGCGAGATGCTCACCGCGACCGCGCTCGGGTTCTTCCAGCACGCGCTCGACGAGGTCACGATCCTCGCGCTGTTCCTGCCGCTCATCATCTCGAGCGGCGGCAACTCCGGCTCGCAGGCCTCCACCCTGGTGATCCGCGCGATGGCGCTGGGCGAGGTCCGCCCGGCGGACTGGTGGCTGGTGTTCCGCCGCGAGATCGCGATCGGCGTCGTGCTCGGCCTCATCCTGGGCGTGGTCGCGTCGCTGCGCGTGCTGCTCTGGGGGTACTTCGGCGCGTACCACCACATCCACGGCGGGGAGCAGTACGCGCTGATCGGCGCGACGGTCGCCGGCAGCCTGGTCGGCTGCGTCTTGTGGGGCACCCTCATGGGCTCGATGTTGCCGTTCGTGCTGCGCCGGGCCGGCGCGGACCCGGCGAGCGCCTCGGCGCCGCTGGTCGCGACGCTCGTCGATGTGAGCGGCATCATCATCTACTTCACGATCGCGCACGTCATCCTGTCCGGCGTGCTGCTGTGATCCCGCCGCGCGCCGGTCGCGCGTGGCTTGTCGTCGAGGCGTGCTAGCGTCCCGGCGTGTTCCCGACGCGCGTCTATCACTACCGGCAACCGGCCGCGGTGATCCTGGGCCTCAAGGAGCTCCGCAAGCAGGGACTCACGCCGCGCGGCATCCTGTTCATCGCGCTCGATCCGCGCGGCGAGACGTACATCGTCGTGCCCGAGGATCTCGAGGCGGTCACGAGCATCCGGGTCGGCGACAAGCTGGCGCTGGTCTCGCCGCTCGAGGGCCGCTACTTCCACTTCGACGCGGTCCATCGCCTGCCGGGCTCGACGGTGCTGTGGAACGGCGACCGCCGGCTCGGCGACACGGGCAGCGCGCCCGAGGTCGCGGTCGCGGTCAGCGCGTGGCTCAAGGGCAGCTCGGCGCGCAACGTGTTCCTCGGGTGCACCCCGCACTCGCCGGGCGCGTGGTGGACGGTCGACCATCGCTCGCCGGTGACCGAGCTCCACACGCTCGGCCTGCTCGATTGCGTCGTCGCGTCGCAGGGCATCCTCGCCCGCAAGATCGACGATCCGCGGCTGTTCCTGCTCGAGTTCAACCAGCTCGCCGCGCAGGGCCACCCGGGCACCGGCTGGACCGAGGTGTTCGCGAGCGGCCTGGGCAACATCCTCCTCGTCGAGCGCCGCGTGTTGCACTACCGGATCGTGCTGACCTGCGAGCGCGGCCTCATCGAGATCGACATCAGCCACCTGCCAGACCTGGTGATCGAGACCGCGCGGGTGCCGATGCAGTCCGGGTTCGGCGTCGTCGGGCGGATCGACAACGGCGCGTTCGCGGTGACCACGGGCACGATCGAGTCCTGGGGCCTCACCAACCTGGGGCCGGCGGTCCTGGTCGGCGCGCCGATACCCAGCTTGCTCGAGTTGCCGCGCATGCTGCGCGAGATGTCGGGCGATCCTGACAAGCCGACGTCGCGGGCGCGTGATACGTAGAGGCTGTGGCGCGCTACGCGATCGGCGATATCCAGGGCTGCATGGCCAGCCTGGACCGCCTGCTCGGCCTGATCGACTTCCGGCCCAACCTCGACCAGCTCTGGCTGGTCGGTGATCTGGTCAACCGCGGGCCGCGCTCGCTCGACGTGCTGCGCTGGGCGCGCGACCTCGGCACCAGCGTGACGTGCGTGCTGGGCAACCACGACATCCATCTGCTGGCGCGCGCGGCCGGCGCCGCCGGGCCCAAGAAGCTCGACACGCTCGACGAGGTGCTCGCCGCGCCGGACTGCGATCGGCTGATCGACTGGCTGCGCACGCGCCCGCTGATCTGCGCCGATCAGACCCACGCGTTCGTCCACGCCGGGCTGCACCCCAGGTGGAGCATCGCCGACGCCCAGGTCTACGCCGCGGAGATCGAGCGCGAGCTGCGCGGCCCGGGCTGGCGCGCGTTCCTGACCCAGCTCGGTGGCCCGCCGCCACGGTGGGACGACCGGCTCGGCGGCGGCGATCGCTGGCGCGCGATCCTGGCCTATCTGATCCGGGCGCGGACGCTGCGCGCCGATGGCCGCGTCGAGCCCGACTTCGACGGCCGGCCGACCGACGCGCCGACCGGCTGCTTGCCGTGGTTCGCGTTCAAGAACGCGGCCTGGATGACGCACACGGTGGTGTTCGGCCACTGGGCCGCGCTCGGCCTCGACATCGGGCCGCACCACGTTGGGCTCGACACCGGCTGCGTGTGGGGCCGCTCGCTCACCGCGATCCGCCTCGACGACCGGATGGTGTTCCAGGTCAAGGCCGTCGAGACCGCGAGCTGACGAGTTCCCCATAATTATGGTAATATGGGTGGCATGGCGAAGACCACCTTGGAGCTGCCCACCGACCTCGTCCGTCGCGTGAAGGCTCGTGCGGCCGAGCAAGGCCGTTCGATGAAGAGCCTGGTCACCGAGGCGCTGGAGCACACGTTGCGGGGTGCCGGATCCACGACCCCAGGGTGGCGCGCCGTGTTCGGTCGTGCGAAGCGGGGCGATACGCGTGACATCGAGCGCCGGATCAGCGAGCTGCGGCGCGTGGATCCGAAGGACTGGGAGTGATCCTCGATACGAACGCCGTGTCGGACTTGCTCGAGGGCAACTCGGCCCTGGCAGCGCTGCTCGGGGGAGCGTCGCGTCACGAGCTTCCGGTCATCGTGATCGGCGAATACCGCTACGGGCTGACTCGTTCGCGGCGCCGCCGAACCCTGTTGCCCCTGCTCGATGAGTTGACGCGGGAGTCCATCGTGTTGCCCATCGGCGTGGAGACCGCAGCAGCCTACGCGGTCGTTCGCGAGGCACTTCGTACGCAGGGCACTCCGATCCCGGAGAACGACGTGTGGATCAGCGCCCTGGCCATCGAACATGGCCTGGATATCGTCTCTCGCGATACCGACTTCGATCGCGTGGCCGGGATCCGCCGGCGCGGCTGGTAGACGAGCACCGCGGCTACGGCCGGGGGCGCGCGCGGGGCAGCGTCGAGCCGACGCCGACCATGCCGCGGCGGCCGCGCGGCAACACCTGGCGAGCGCCCGAGCCCTCGGCGTCGCTGATGGCCACGGCGACGGTGGTCGCCGGGCCGGCCGAGCGGACCACGTCGTTGACGTAGGCCGAGACGTAGGACGCCGGCACCATCCAGCCCTCGCGGATCGACACCAGATCGAGCGCGGTCTCGAGCGCCAGGGCCGAGGGGAACCGGCGCGCGGGGTCGGTCTCGAGCGCGCGGCCGATGATCGCTTCGAGCGCGATCGGCGCGCCGCCATGCTCGGGGATCAGGTGATCGAGCAACGCGCCGAGGCTGAACACATCGGTGCGCGCGTCGACCGGCAGGCGCGCGCGCAGCTCGGGCGACGCGTACGCCGGATCGAGATCCTCGATCGGCAGGGTGAACTGGATGCGCTGGGTGTGGTGCCAGATCGCGAGGCCGAAGTCGAACACGGCCAGCTGCCCGGCCGTCGAGACCATGAGGTTATCCGGCGTGATGTTGCGGTGGACCAGCCCGGCCTCGTGGATCGCGCGGAGCCCACGCACGGCGTCGCGGACGAGCGACAGCGCGATCGGAATCGGCACGCGCTGGCCGGAAGCCAGGACCGCGCCGAGCAGCGCGCGCACCGACCAGCCGACCACGAGATCCATGGCGAGCCAGTAGCGATCTTGCTCGAGGATCAGCTCGCGCACGCTGACGACATTGGGGTGCGCAACCGAGCTCGCGGCGCGCGACTCCTTGAGGAAACCGCGCACGAGATCGGGCGCGGCGGCACACGCCTCGTTCAGGGTCTTGAGCGCCACCGGGACCGCGAAACCGTTAGGCCCCAGCCGTGTCGCGCGCCACACGTCCGCCGTCGCACCGCGGTGCAGGAGCGCGTCGATCTGGTGGTCGCGGACGGATGACAACGTCGATACTGCTCCTGAGGCCGGCATCGCTGCAAACGATGATCCAGCTGCGCGATGGCCAGGTTCTGAGATCTTGAATGCCGCATGACGCTGCAGCCCGGGGCCGGCTGCACCCCGGAAGGGGCCCGTCGCCACCAGATCGTTCGGTCGACCCTCGTGGTCGGTGAAGGTAGGACAGGCGTGATCGGGGCCGCGCGGCTACGGCTTGTCCTTGCTCGGGCTCGGGCGGCGCGTCAGCTGGGCGCGCGTGATGGCGATCGGCGTCGCCGGCTCGAGCGGATCCTCCTCGCCGTCGGGCAGCGCGACGTCGAGATCGAGGTTCAGATCGATGTCGAGATCGACGTCAAGCCCGGCGCGGTGCTCGGTGGTCGACTGGTCGTCGGTGTCGCTGCCGCCGCGCGGCCTGAGTTGCGTGAGCTGCGCGAGCTGCGCGCGGGCCTCGGTCACCGCGGCGCCCAGCGCGATCGCCGTGTTGATGCCCGCCGCCTGCTTGATCACCTGATCGAGCGCATGGGCGAACTCCTCCGCCGTGGCGTAGCGATTCACCGGATCGGCCGACAGCGCGACCTCGAGGACCTGGGCGAGCGCGGCGGGGACGTCCTTGCGGCGGGCCTGGATCGACGGGATCTTGCAGGCGCGGATCTTCTTGAAGATCTCGATATCGTTCTTGCCGTCGAACAGCCGGTCGCCGGTCAGCGCCTCCCACAGCACGCTGCCGACGCCGAACAGATCCGACTGAACGGTGTTGGGCTTGCCGAACGTCACCTCGGGGGCGAGGTACGACAGCTTGCCTTTGACGGTGCCGGGGGCCGTGAGGCTCGCCGCGCGGTCGCGCGCCCGCGCCAGCCCGAAGTCCGATAGCTTGATCGCGCCGTTGCTCCCGAGCAAGACGTTGTGAGGCGATACGTCGCGGTGGATCACCGGGGCCTGCGTGCCATCGGGGGCGACCCGGTCGTGCGCCGCGCCAAGCCCCCGCAGCGTGCCGATGCCGATCGTCGCGACGACCGGCCACGGCACGTCGCGCACGCTGTCGCGATAGACCTTGATCAGCGCGCCGAGATCGATGCCATCGACCCACTCCATGATCAGGTAGTACGAGCCCGCTTCGCTGCAGAAATCATGGACCTGGACGATGTTGGGGTGCGCGAGCTCGCTGCCGACGCGCGCCTCCTCGATGAACATGTCGATGTAGTTCTTGAGCGCGCGGAACTCGGGCTTGATGTGCTTGACCGCGACGGTGCGCTGGAAGCCGGCGGCGCCGCGGACCACGGCCTTGTAGACCGAGGCCATCCCGCCCTCGCCCGCCAGCGACACCAGCTGGTACTTGCCGTTGATCAAGCGGCCGCTGAGGTCCACGTCACGAGTCTAACCGACTTTCCCCACAGCGAGCGCACCGCGCATCCTCCGGAAGCGGCCGATCGAGCGGTCGGACCTCGGTGGCAAAGCCATATCGACGCGCCTACGCCCGGTTAGCCGGTGGGGCGCCCATCGCGCCCATCGCGCCCATCGCGCCCATCAGGCCGATTCGCCCAGCGTGGCCTTGGCAGCCTCGAGCGCGGCCATCGCGGCCTCCCACCGCGAGGTCAGCTCCTCGAGCTTGTCGGATCCTGACTGGTAGTCGGCCAGGAGCTTGTTGCGGCGGGCCGCGTCGTCATAGACCGCCGGGTCGGCGAGCTCGGCGGAGCGCGCCTTCTGCTCGGCCTCGACCGCCGCGATCCGCTCCTCGAGCTGGGTCACCGTCTTCTCCAGCGGCCCGAGCTTCAGGTTGCGCTTGTTGCGCGCCTCGGCCTCGCGCCGCTTGCGCGCCTTGTCGTCGTCGCGCGACTTGGCGGCCGCCGGCTGCGCCACCGCGCCCTTGGCGTCGCGGCGCGGCGCATCGGCGGCGATCGCGACCGCGATCCGGCGCTGCGCCATCGAGTACATGTACTCGTCGAGCGTGCCCGGGTAGATCTCGACGCGCTGGTCCTCGACGTTCCAGATCTTGGTCGCGAGCGAGCGGATGAGGCTCCGGTTGTGGCTGACGAACACCAGCGTGCCGTCGAACGTGGCGAGCGAGGCCGCCAGGCTCTCCGACGACGCCAGGTCGAGGTGGTTGGTGGGCTCGTCCATCAGCAGCAGGTTGCCCGGCGCGACCAGGAGGCGGGCGAGCGCCACGCGCGCCTTCTCGCCGCCCGACAGGACCTTCACCGGCTTGTCGGTGGCGTCGCCCGAGAACATGAACGCGCCCAGGATCGAGCGGACGCGCGCCGGCGGGGTCTCGGGCGCCGCCCGCTGCACGACCTCGTAGACCGTGGCGCCGAGATCGAGCGTATCGGCGTGGTGCTGCGCGTAGTAGCCGACCTCGACGCCGCTGCCCATCTTGATCTGGCCGGCGTCGTGCGGCAGCTCGCCGGCGATCATCCGGAGCAGCGTGGTCTTGCCGGCGCCGTTGACCCCGATGATGCCGATCTTCTCGCCGCGCCGGACCGTCAGATCGACGCCCGGGAACACGACGTGGTCGCCGTAGGCCTTCTTGAGGCCCTCGACGCGGATCACATCGGCGACCGTGCGCGAGGTCGGCGGGAACGAGAACCGCATCACGCCGCGCTTCTCGTAGGTCTCGACCGACTCCATCTTCTCGAGCCACTTGACGCGCGACTGCACCGCCTTGGCCTTGTTGGCCTGGGCGCGGAACCGGTTGATGAACGAGGTCAGCCGCTCGCGCTCGCGCGCCAGGTTCTTGGCCTTGCCGGCCAGGATGGTCTCCTCCTCGGCGCGCTGCTCGACGTACTTCTCGTAGTTGCCGGGGTAGCTGCGGATGCCCTCGAGTTCGAGCGAGACCACGGACGTGATCTGCTCGTTCAAGAACTCGCGGTCGTGGCTTATCAGGATGAAGCAGCGGTTCCACTTCTTCAGGAAGTCGCTGAACCACGCGACCGACGGCATGTCGAGGTGGTTGGTCGGCTCGTCGAGCAAGAGCACGTCGGGGCGCTGGAACAGCAGGCCCGCGAGCACCGCGCGCATCTTCCAGCCGCCCGAGAACTCGCCGATATCGCGGGTCTCCTCGCCGGGCGAGAACCCCAGGCCCGCGAGGATCGTCAGCGCCTCGTGCTCGCCGAAGAACCGCTCGAAGTGATCGATCCGGTCGTGGAGCTCGGCGATATCGGCCGCGGCGTCGAGCACCGCGGCCTCGTCGGCATCGGTCGACGCCAGCCGCTCGAGCTCGGCCTCGGCGGCGGCGAGCCGGCCGTCGAGCGCGGCGCGGCCCGGCACGCTCGACAGGATCATGTCGATCAGCGAGCGGCCGCCCGCGATCGAGATCTCCTGCGGCAGCCAGCCGATCCGGATCCCGTTGGCCCGCGTGACCTTGCCGTCGTCGATCTCCTGATCGCCGGCGATCACCTTCAGCAAGGTGGTCTTGCCCGAGCCGTTGGGGCCGATCAGGCCGATCCGATCGCCGTGGCCCAGCCGCAGCGAGGCCGCATCGAAGATCATCCGATCGGCGAAGAACAGGGTCACTTCGTCGAGGACAACCAAGCTCATTGCCGCGCGTTAGATAGCACATCCTCGGGCCGCCCGGGGCGCCGCGGACACACGGCGTCAGCGGCGAGGCCGGCGATCGCTCCGCGCGACCATCGAGCGCGCCAGGGCGCCCTCGGCCTCGAGCTGCCGGATCTCGTCGCCCAGCGGCCGCAGCGCCGCGAGCCGGGTCGGCTGGCCGCGGTAGCGATCGACCAGCTCGCCGTACAGCTCGCGGACGGCATCCCCATCGGGCGGCGCCGCGATCACCGCGCGGAGCACGGCGATCCGCCAGCGCAGCACGGCGTCGCCGATGGCGGCATCGCCCGACAGCCGGCCCTCGAGCCGATCGGCCAGCGCGTCGCCGGCGCGCCGGGCGGCGGCAAGCCCCGTGGGGTCCGCTTCGATGTTCGCCGCGAGCGCTGCGAGCCGAGCCACCGTCATGGCACGCACGAGCCTAGCACGCGGCGCCGGGCCGGGCCGGCCCACCTCGAGGCACCTCGCCCCACGAGCCGATCTCGCTGGTCGATCCGATGGACCGCCGCACCGCAGCTGCGGCACTGTGCTCGGTGGCCATGCGCGCTGCCATGTTGTTGATGGTCTGGGCGATCCTCGGGGTGGCCGCGGCGAGGGCGCGCGCCGATCGACTGGCGCCCGACGAGGTCGCCAACAAGAACGCCGGCGGCTACGTCATCGCCGCGCCGCTGTTCACCTACAGCACCGATCTAGGCTCCGGGTTCGGCGCCCGCGCCTACTATTACTGGAACGGTCACCCCGACGAGCCGGGATTTGCCGATACGCCGTACGTCTACCGCGTATTTTTGCAGGCCTTCGCGTCGACCCGCGGCGCGCAGTTCCACTGGCTCGACTTCGACGCGCCCACGCTGCACGGCTCGCCGTACCGCGTGCGCGCCCGGCTGATCTATCACTACGATCCCAGCAGCTACTACTTCGGGCTGGGCGAGCGCGCGCTGCCGCCGCTGACCTACCCGGGCTCGCCGCGCCAGTTCCACCGCTTCGACGCCTATGCCCGCGATCAAGCGCGCATCGTCGATGGCATGACCTACGCCAAGTACGACCAGTACGATCTGCTGCGGCCGGTGATGCTCGCGAGCGTCGAGCGCCTGGTCGCCGGCGATCGCGTCCGCCTGCTCGCGGGGGTCGGTGCGTCGTACGCCCGGGTCCGCGACTACACCGGCACGCAGGTCGACGGCACCGACGCCCGGGGCGCGCGGCGCC